>CEPX01188934.1_pt1 | contig 11966 bp, 11 predicted proteins | sample 361361 | NCBI WGS metagenome assembly CEPX01 (sample SAMEA2619974, study PRJEB7988) | marine metagenome | biome: marine biome (ENVO:00000447); feature: mesopelagic zone (ENVO:00000213) & marine oxygen minimum zone (ENVO:01000065); material: "saline water (ENVO:00002010), including plankton...
CATTTTTTCATAGTACTTAATTGACTTGATATCGGTGATGATTGTTTTGTGGATAACCCATTTGCCATCTTCGCTTTTTCTTATTTGATTTTCGATTTGTGGCATCTTAGCTAATTTCACAATATGACTTTCCCTCATTCCCGTATCATTTTTGTATTCTTCCATTGTATTTCCCCCTCAACGTATATAGTTGAATTTCTAGTTGTCTTACTTGTTGTTTTCTTTGTCTCACTTCTTTTTCTCTATTCTCAAATGGAGATAGTGCTGTGTTTCCTATACCCATAGGGATCATAAGTGCTCCTCTTACAGTGCAATTTAAGAAATGAGAAATCCTTTTCCATCCTCTTGGTTTAGGCTCATCATAGGTATCTACTACTCCAAACGTTAATCCAGACGCTAAATCTTTAGCTGCATATTTTATGCTTCTTTTTAGTCTTGGAGCATTATCTTCAACTTGTTCTAGTCTTAATTCTGCTTGTTGGAGTTGTGTTAAGGCAGTTGCATATGCTTTCTCTGCTTTGAGGATTTGAGGATTTTCTTTTGGCTTTACAGGTTCTGGCTCTGGTTTGTAAACTGGAATTGGTACTGGTACTGGTTTTGGTTCGACAAATTGCACTACTGGTTTAATTTCAGGTTTAGGAAGTTCAGGAATTTCAAAAGTAACAATTTCTCTATGCTCTTCTTTCATTTTTTCCATTTCATTAAGAAACGCCACATGACTTGCAACTCTATTTTCAATATTCAAATTATGAAAGTCATACCCTAACTTTGCAGTATATGCTGTAAGTCCTAAAATGGCTGTTATACATCCTGCCAAAGCAAAATCCTTTATTTTATTCCAAGAAGAATAAGGAGTTACCATATCATCAAGTCTTAAATCTGTTCTGTTCACATTTGACTTTCTTGCAGCGTTTACTAAATCCTCTGCATTCTCTCTTTGTACTTCTGGTTCTTCAATTGCTCTATTAAGTCTAATGCCAATATCTACATATTCCTTCTTCATATCTCTAAGTTGTTCTACGCTTGGATCGTTGGTTTTGAAAAACCTTTGATAGTATATGGCTCGATCTCTAAAAAAATTCACAATGCCTAACGCTTTTTTTGAGTTCATCTTAGAGCAGGTCTCCCAAATCGAATTTCATTACGGCAATCCTGACAAAGACCACACCAATCAATACACACACCACACTTTTTACAACAGAAAGGCTGGTTTTCATTCTTCACATTCATCACCAAACTTTTCCATAGTCGTACAAGTGTGGCACAATCCAGAATGTTTCAAAGGCTTACTACACCAATCACAAGAGTATACCATTATACCTTACCCTTTTGAGTACCATTACGACCCTGCCCAACGTATTGTTGTTTCGCACCCTCTAACATTTGCAAAGCAGTATCAGAAAGTTCAGCTCTATACCCTTCTAAATCTCTATTTTTTGCAGCTTGAACTTTAGTTGCTAAGCCAACTGCTTGACACGCCTGTCCAACAAGTCCAGACATGCCTCTAATGTATTGTTGCATGTTCTGAGCTTCAATAGCATCTCCTGTTGCAACAGTCTCATTCACGATTTGACCATTTACTTGACCTAAAGTTACTAAGTTATCTTCTGCAATACTATCCATATACCCACCAACTAACTGATCTAAAAACGTTTTAACACTCAAAATTTCAGAAAACTTCAAATCAGCCCTACCTTCTCCTTGCTCAACATCCTCATGCCTTCCCAAAGCGTATTCAACAAATTGTTTTACTTTTTCTGGATCAGCTTCCAGTAATGGTTTTTGTAATGCAGTTTCTTCACTCATATATATCAGTCCCCCAAGATTTTCTTAATAATTTTAGAATGAAAAAAGGCAGTTTTGTATTTAAGAGTTGTAACACACTCTACTCAAAGGTAATTATGATATTATTAACATTTTTCTTTTGATTTTACTTCTTGATGAGCTAGTTGTCTCACGACTTCTCCTAACTTCTGTATCTGAGATCGCAACTCATCAATTTCCTTATCCTTGTGTTGCTCCTGTTCAAAAATTTTCTTCCTATCTAGAGGTCTTTTGCATACTTCACACATAGTATTGGTGAATGAATTGAGCTTATCACAGAATAAGCATGTTTTAACTTCTGAAACTAGCTTATTGTTGTTGTTATCAGATTTTATGATTCCTCTTTGGATCAGTGCGTTCTTAAAGGTGTCATCAGCTTCAGATAAATCATATGTTTTTAACTGTTTGGTGCTAGTCCATCTTGCTATGTGTTGAATTTCAACATCACTATATCCAGAGAGTCTCTTGAAAGTTACTCCGTTTCTCTTTAAGCTGTAGCAGGTGATCCTTTTGTTAATTTTTAGTTTAGCACAAGCAAGTCTTAATCTCTTGTTTAGATTGAAAGGTTTTTGCTGTTCTCCTTTTTTATATCGTTCATTGATAATGAAAAGAAAAGCTTCTGGATCGTTTTTGAAGGGGTGTTTTTCCAGCCATTTTGCTAAGTAAGGGTATGAATCAATGCATCGTAAAAAGCCTTGCACCCCTTCTTTTCCATGTTCGTGTAGGTATATTTTAGAGTAGTTATCATACATTTCAACGTCTCCTAAGCGGATATAACAGGCTTCTTGAGGTCTTACTAGGCTTTCATGTGCAAAAGTGACGTAGAACTGCATCATAGGATCATAAGAAAAGAATTGTACTATTTTTGAGAACTCCTCTGAGGTGAGTTTATCTTTTCTACGTTTCTCTAGGCTCTTGTCCATTTTTGAGCGTAAATGCCTAACACAATAAGGTGTGAGAGTGTCATCAACTCTTCCTTTTTCATCAAGTTCAGGAAACAAATTCTTCCATAAATATTTTAAATCTCTTATAAAGTCTGCTTTGCTCTTAGGACTGGAATAACGAGTATGCATAAAAGCAACAATACTATTTATTTCTTCTCTGTTAGCTTCTTTATCAATCTGTTTTAAATCCTTCTGTGTGGAATAAATAATAAGCCTGAAAGTGCCTAACAAACGATTTCTTCTGGAATAGCTTGTATCTCTTGCTTCAAGAATGGGAAACAATTTCCTTATATATGCTAAATTTGTAGTATTTTTACAATGATATTTACACCTTTTTTCTGCAAAACTCTTTCTTTGCTCTGGTTGTAATAATAATCTGTTGAGATTTTCCTTAAATCTTTCATATTTTACCTTATTTCCATAAATATCCTCTTCAGCCATTTTTATTACTGTAGAATAGTCCTCCTTTATAAAGGATGTGCCACGCCTATCGCAACTAAGAACATATGTGGGAAGGAGGATTCGAACCCCCGTAGGCACTAAGCCAACAGGTCCTAAGCCTGTCCCGTTTGGCCACTCCGGCATCCCCACGTGGTTAAACTATGGTTGTGATTAGTATTTAAACATTTCCGTTAAATATAGGAAAATAACCTGTTAAGTTGCATAAACAATATAAATAAGTAGTAATAAAAAATTCTATGGCAAAAAAAATACCTTCTTATGCTAAATATATCGTTGCATTATTAATTTTAGTAATTATTATTGTTATCATAAAAAATAGTGGCCCTTGTGCAGGATCTGATAATGAATTTGAGAAAGATCAATGTTTAGCTGAATCTGCAATTAGTTTAAATGAAGTAAAAGATTGCAGTAAAGTTGATAATAGAGACTTAAGAGAGTATTGTATCTCTTCAATTGCTATTGAATCACAAAACTTAGATGTTTGTGAACTATTAATTAATGAAAGTAGAGGTGCTTGCAAAACAGAGATAGCAGTCTTGCAAAAAGATATTTCTATTTGTGATACTATTTTTATCGTTGATAATTGGAGAGATGCCTGTTTATCACGTCTATCTATACTTCTTAATGATTCTACAAGATGTGTTGATGTTGCAATTGGTTCTTTACGAGAAAAATGTATTTTAGAATTACAACCAACAAGAAATGATTTTGAATTATGTAAAAGATTAGTTGATGAAGATCCAAGAAATAGATGCATGAGAGACGTTGCAGTATTTTTAGATGATGTTGAAAAGTGCAGATTTATCCAAAATGGATTATTTAGAGACTCCAAATGTTATAAAAAATTCGCACAAAATAAAAATAATCATTCTATTTGCAGCTTAGCACATTACTTACCTATTAGAATTAATTGTTATGAAAACGTATTAGGCATAGAATTGGTTGATAATAATAAAAAACTCATAAATAGGCACTATGTTGATGAATTTAATTTGAGAATTGATAAGGACTTGTTTGAGAGTTAATATTTCTAATTTCTATAAGGAGGTTACTGGTTTATTTGCTATATACGTTTCTTTTGAACATGCTTTAGCTTGGATTTTCTCTCTCCACTATACAGGGTAAGGGGAGAGAGAAAATCAGAAGGATCATGTTCAAAGAGAAGAAATGCCTAAATCTATGTAATTTTTTCCAGGCACTTTGTAATAGGCTTTTATTTTATTCAGAGACATATATCCTCCTTCAATTTCTCTCCCCCTTACCTTGTAGGGGGAGAGAAATTGAGACAAACAGATAAGTTAACACGAGAAAAATCAACATTTATTATGATTAAGAACTATTTACTTCCCCTTCTTCTTCCAATTATATTTCCTAGTTTTTGCACTAACACCATAATTGCAAGAAGAGCATTTTTTATGTCTCATATGATAGGTAGGCTTCCCACATCTTCTACATCGAATATGTGTCTTTTTACCAGATCGTTTACCCATGGATGGTGTTCCTTTTGACATTTAATTCACCTAAGCTGGAGAGATAAGAATTATTGCGTCTCCTCTAAGAAAGACAACTCCTAATTTTCTTTTAACATCTCCGTTTTCTCTCTCTTCTGCTTCATTTAGAACTACGTTAATATGAATATCAAAAGCTTTCAATTTACCAATAAATTGCTTACCATTTTTTAATTCAACTATTACACTTTTATCTCTTGCAGCGTTTAATGCATCTAAAGGTCTTGAAGCTTCCATATCTTATCCCCCGTATGAGTTAATAGAATTGATATATTGTGTACCTTTATAAATTTTGCTATTAAATGTTAGGATGCTCTATATCCAAGGGTTACGAACAGCTGTATCAATATCTTCTAGATGAAGATCCCATACACCTCTCATTTCAATAAAACCAAGATGGGATTCATAAACAGGATTAGCATCATCAACGCCAAAAGATGATGCACCGCATGATCTATTAACAATAGTAGCTAGTTCTCCATCTTCTTCTTCTTCATCCTCATCATCTAAATCAAATAAAAATTCTCTAAGGACATAATCCCTAAAATCTAATGAGGATGGTTCTCGATGAACAGCAGAAACCCTAGCATAAGCAGTATCAGTAAAAGACTCTTTTTTGGTCTGAAGCATAATAGCAGGTGCAAATTCATTGAGCTTTCTCAGAATCAAAAAATCCAATACATCAAAAGTAGGAGCAAGATTAGCCCAATAAAATTCATATGCCTCTTCACTAGTTTCCAATCCATCATCCTCTATACATGCTTCTTCTGTATAATCGTTTTTCCTTGCATCAGTAAAAATAAGCACTCCTTCTCGATGGCAATAAGAATTTTCTCTCTCCCCAAGTAAACTCTTTAATCTTTGAGATAAGAGACTAAAAACAATATTGCTTGCAGCCAATTCCATTTGAGAGACAACCATTCGATAGGTATCTAGTTCTTGATCTTCTGATTCATATTCTTGCTGCATATAGGTATCTTGATAAAGTGCTGCTTGTAGTTTAGTTCTTAGAGGATGACAAGGATTCATCAGTCATTAAATTTATTGCTTCTTTATAAAATTACGCATTTTGTATTCGATGCTTTAATTTAGGGAATAACTTTAAATAAGGTAATTAAAATAGCTCATCATGGCACATTATTTTAATCTAGCTGAGCGATTTATTAAGAGACATCTTGAACAAACAAATCAAACTGATAAAATTCCAGAGGGCATGGAAGATTATCTACCAGAAGATTTAGTATTACCTTATTTATCAGCTGCTGCATTTGGTATGCCTCATCCTTTTCTAACCTATAAAGATTTAGATGGTATGGTAGAAGTTGCACTTAACACATTAAAATCAAATGATCCTGATGATTTAGATGATTGGAAAGTAGATATTGCCCCTATTGAAACATTTGATAGTGAAACATTTGTTTATAAGTATCCTCATGAAACTGTAGAAATTCCAGAAACTACAGAAGGAAAATCAATTAGATATTTTAAATTAGATGATCTAAATTTAGCTGCTTATACATTAACTCAAAAAGTAGGAGGTTTTCCTAGTAGGATAGATTTAGTAGATACTCCTATACCTCTACTAAGAGAAGAGATAGATTCTACTTTGTTAGATCTCAAAAAAGTTGGATTAATTGATGGGAAAGAAGAAGAAGATTTAAAAACGGACTTTATAAATTTTTCTAGACAAAAAATGCAGCTTAAATTTGGAGGCAGCAGAGCAAACACTCAGATAAAAGTAATTGCAGATAAGGCATATAGTCCTAGAAGTGCCAAGTCATTATTAAGTAAATTAAAAGAATTAAGATCTCAAGTAAGAGAAGATAGGGGATGTAGTCCTTTCGGAAGTTTTTTACGAGTGGATGTTCCAATAGGGTTAACAGGATTAATGAACACTTTCTCTACCATTCATGAATTTTTTGCAGATCTATTTCAGATAAGACATTTTATTAGATCTGATAGTAAATCTGTAAATATTTATAGGAGGTTTTTTGAAACTGAATTAAGGGATGCATTTTCAGAATTATTCCCTGATGTTGGAAGAAATATTTATTTTAGAAATCATACCTCTAAAATGAGAGAGGGCATTAGAAGACAACTTTCTCCTTTCTCAAATTTTTGGAGAAAATTCTTTAATGGAGAATATAGATCAGGAGTTCCTGATAGGCTTGTTGATCATGAGGGAATTAACATTCCTGTGATGAGAGATTTTAAAGAAATTAATGCTCCTGGTTTAGGAATTGATTTCCGATACCAAGATTTACAAAGAAACGTAAATGCATTTAATAAATTAGAAGATAGAGAAGAGGAAGATAGAATTACACTTCCTGAAAATTATATGGTTATTAATGGAGATTATTTTATTTTTAATACTCATGGGAACAATTTAGAAGCTTTAAGCACTCATGCAGATGAAATTAAATGGGTAGGAGTTGTTGATAAATGGGCTAATACTGTTGCAACAAGATCTGGTCAACTTATGAATAAAGATGACGTTCTTGCTGATTTAGGAGTTTCTGATAATGAATTAGAGGGTTTACAATTTAATGATCCTGTTTATGTTGGTTCTGAAAGAGAGGTAAGAGATAAAGCAGGATTCTCTGATTTTTATCATAGACATTTTAAAAGTGAAAGCATGGTTGAACCAGCTGCTATTGCTCAATGGTTAAATAAGGAGTGGGTTTCTTTATCTCAAATTGCACAACATCTTACAGGTGTAAGTTTGGATTATACTTTATTATCCGCATATTGTTTTACAAAAGGTTTAGAACTCTCTGAAAAATTAACATTTGTTGAAATTAAAGGAGCTAAAAGAGTTAGAACATCAACTCTCACCCTTTCAGATGAAGAAAAAGATACTATTGCCTCTGTTGTATATGATACTATTATTGACGAAGATAGATGGCGATTTGATAATAGCTTTGGTTCTGAAAGAGAAAAATATATGACTGCTCCAGAGGTCTATGATTTTTTAAATATTGATCATGAACAATTAAGAACAATAATTGAACAAGGTAAACTTGGAGCTGCTCAAAACATATCTTTAATAGATAAAGTTTTTACAAGACATAGTAAAAATGCAAAGTTTACTGAGTACGCTAAAGAAAAATTACCAGGAGTGCATAATGTAAATGGTTGGACTAGGAATAGTATTGAAACTATTAAAGGAAATTTATACTCTACAGAAAAATTACGAGAAGAATTAATTCCAGATACTTCTCCATTTTTAGATAATGTGTATGATAATGTTATAGAAGCTGCTTTAAAGAATCCTACACATAATTCTTTCTGGATAGATGATGATCTCTTTTATTGTAAGAATATGGACACCTTAAAAAATAATCTTCATAACCAAAAAAATCAAGTGAGAGCTGCTTTTGCAATGCATCTTGGGTCAAGAAGTTATATGGATTTACCATTGGGAATTCGAAAACAATTAAGAAAACATGAAAATAGAATATCTGATGCTATTGAATTAGCAGAAAAGTATGAAGAGATTCTTACAACAATGGTAAGTAAAGAAGAAGTTCACAGAGAATTATTTGGAGATGATGTTCCACTTGCTACTTTTGATGATTATAGCAAAAGAGTAGACAATGGACATGTTTTTACTATTGGTGGAAAAGAAATGGTTATGGGTGCCACTGCAAATACCTTAAAACAATATTTTGATGGATTTACTGATTTACCTTTCTATGATATGGATGGAGAGTTTCTTTTAAGAAGAGAGGTTATTGATGATTACTTAAATTTGAATGATCAAAAAATTGTATTGGTAGTTGGGAATAGGACTCTAATAACCAAACCTACAGAAACTGCATTAGAAAGAGCAATCATTAAGGATAAATTTGATGATTGGAAGCAGTTAAAACAAACATTAGAAAGAGAACTTAATTTACATGAAAAAAACCCTCATCATAGAGATTTATTTTGGGATCTTATGGAAGATAGAGGATTTGAATTAAAAGATTATAGATCATTAAGTGAAGTTACTCAAGAATTTGATGGACAATTAACCTGCCTTAACGAAAATTTAATTTCACCAAATCAAACACAAGCTCAATTAGTTCCAGATACTTCTTTTACTTATGATATGCAGGATATTCAAGCAGCAGGAATTCATTATTTAGTGCTTAATTATAATGGTGCCACAATAGATGGGTTTGCTAAAAAAGATATTGACGCATTAGAAACTAACATTCGTGAAGGAACCGTCACCATACCAAAATCATTTACAGAAGAGCAATTAGCTGCTAAAACTGGAATGCCAAAAGAACAATTAGATTTATATTTTGCTGTTGGTGGAAGAATTCCTTTGTATACTGATGAATCAATGATTGCTAGTTTTTCAAGAGCCTGTGTTGATGATATTGGTTTTTTAAATTCTCCTGAAAGTATAACAAGAAATAAGTTTGGTTATCATCCTCAAGACATAGTTAGGAATTTAGAAGATGTAGGAGGAACTCCTACATTTGACCAATTATTAGGATTCTTAAAAAGTGTTGGCTATTTGCAATGGGAGGTTTCTTTAAGAGAAGTTATGGTTAAGGCCAAACAGAGAAATTCAGATATATTTGGTAGTATAGTGGAAATAGATAATATTAAAGATAATGTTAATGGTAACTTTCATTTTAAACCAGAACAAACACAACTTGTTGTTCAAGTAGCTAGGGAAGAATATCAAAATAGGATTGAGGGTAATTAAATAATGCGTGGTATTTAAATAAGATCAATGATTTCTTTCGTTATGATTTTTGATAGATTAGCTAAAAATCTTTGGAAAAAGAAGATTCAATTGAGAAGAGATAGATTAGAAGTAAAAAAGCAAGATCTACGTCAAGATCCTCAAACACCTGGAGAAGCTGTTAAAGTTGCTGGAGATATTGCTGAAAGATTTTTAAAGAAAAAAAGAGATTTTGGAACTAATATATCTCTTTATCATCATCATTCACCTTGTGCAGGAGCTTACGCAACATATACTTACGCTGCTTATCTAAACTTAATGGAAGGATTAGATGAAAGAGAATGGAAAAATAATGTAGATTTAGCAGTTGGTTTTGCATCTCCTATGAGTTCAAATAAATCTGGAACTTTACATTATTGGTTAGAATGTATTCATGAGAATGACCAAAGAGTAATAGGAGAATGTTCTCCATTTTTTAAGGCAGATGAAACCAATTATAAACCTCATATCCTTTTAAAATTAAAAGATGATGAATGTATTATGAGACCTCCTAATTTATTTACTCATATTGGATTAAGTGTTCTGTATTTATGGAATCGATAAGCTTATAAATAAAACCCTTATTCTGGATAATATGAGTAAATCACAATTAAAAGCATTAACAAAACCAACAGGTGGTAGACTTAAAGCTGCTCGTAAAAAGAAGAAATATGAGCTAGCTGGTTTGCCTGCACATACTAAAATAGCAGATCATAAAGTAGCTTCTCATAGAAAACGAGGCGGTTCTAATGTTATTAGGTTATTAGCAGAAAATACAGCAAATGTATATGATCCTAAAACTAAAAAAATATCTAAAGTTAAAATTAAAAATGTTGTTGCTAATCCTGCAAACAGACACTTTGTAAGAAGAAATATTTTAACAAAAGGTGCTGAAATTGAAACTGATGCAGGTAAGGCAAGAATTACTTCTAGACCTGGTAAAGATGGCGTAGTAAACGCTATTATTATTAAATGAATAAAACTATTTTATCTGTTTTAAAATCAATTGAAGAATATTCTAAAAATCATAGTGATGTTTTCCCTATTTCTTTTGATCAAGGAAATTTTCTAGCTGAATTAATTACATCAAATAAAGCATCTATGTGTTTAGAATTAGGAGTATCTCATGGTTATTCTACAATTTTCCAAGCTCATGCCTTAAAAGGAAAAGGAAAACTAATTGCAATTGAAATGAATTCTGCTAAAATTGAGCTTGCTACAAAAAATTTAAAAAAATGTGAACTTTTAGATGTAGTAGATATTAAATGGGGTTCTGCTCAAAAAATTATACCCAAATTAAATGAAATGTTTGATATTGTCTTTATGGATCATTTAAAAGATCAATATGTAAATTGTTTTGATTTACTTTTTGATAAAATAAAAATTAATGGAATTATTGTAGCTGATAATATGTTATCTCACCAAGAAGAATGTCTACCTTATCAAGACTATGTTAGATCTCATCCAGACTTTGTAAGTTTCTTAGTTCCTCTTGGTAATGGTTTTGAATTGAGTATTAGAAAACAATAAAGTTTACTATCTCATTCTTAAATAGCAAAAATTATATAGTTGACTACCATTCTTTACTTAGAATAAAGTAGAATACAGCTTATTTACTATGGCAGCTACACTACCTAAAGATGATATTGAAGGGTTTGCTTTATTTGTTTCTATCTTATCCACATTCTCAGATTTACCTATTAGAATAAATAGTTTCAATGAAGCTCATAGTAGGGATAGAAAACCTGCTCGTATTTTTACTTATTCTGCTCATTTTCCATATGAAGGTAAGAAAACTTCTGGAACGTATCCTATTGTAGTAGAGAAAGTTTACCGTCCTGAAACCTTTGCTGATTGTGGAGATATAGCATATGAATCAGATTGGGGTAAAATACAAGCTAAATTAGACGAGGGTTTATTCTCATGTGAAATAGAAGGAGAACCTCGCAGAAGAACAGCTATTGTTTCACCCAATGAAAGATTCGGATTGTTTAGTGCAGAAAATAGACTGCCTAATCTTGAAAAACAAATACCTCAATCATTAACCTATGATCAAATGCAAAAACTTTTCACTTTTTTTAGAAGAAATGAGAATCAATTTGATAAGTATGCTCGTGCAGCTTCATGTAATCCTTGTAATAGATTTAATTTTTTATACGAAACTGATGATGCTATTGTAGCTCTCAATAAAAATACTAATGATCCTATTCCTAGTGAAGTTATGAATAGTGCATTGTTTCACTTTGCAGCCATGCCAATTCCTAAAACATCAATTCCTGCAAAATCGGTTGATTTATATAGGGACATGCCTCTTTTTCAATGTAATGCAATACCAAGGCCTAACACTAGACAAGTTTCAAGTTGATTCTATTAATTCTTTAGAAAATGGGCATAGTGTTGTAGTTTCAGCACCAACTGGTTCTGGAAAAACACTTATAGCTGATTATCTTATTGATAAAAAAATAAAAGAAAATAAAAGAGTTATTTATACTGCACCTATTAAAG
>CEPX01189229.1_pt1 | contig 11966 bp, 10 predicted proteins | sample 361361 | NCBI WGS metagenome assembly CEPX01 (sample SAMEA2619974, study PRJEB7988) | marine metagenome | biome: marine biome (ENVO:00000447); feature: mesopelagic zone (ENVO:00000213) & marine oxygen minimum zone (ENVO:01000065); material: "saline water (ENVO:00002010), including plankton...
TATATTTTGTAGTATCGTACACTTCACTAATTTGGTCACTATTAAGTTTTTCTCCTGTCTTTTCATCATTTTTTGATCTCCATTTAATCTTATATTTCATGGGGAGTGCCGAAACATGTTCAACCAACCTATGGTCAATAAATGGTACGCGAGCCTCGACAGATTTCGCCATAGTGGCATTATCAAGACGCTGCATGGGCTCTAATAAGTGGATCTTTTCAAAAACATACATAAATTGTTCTTCTGGACAAATTGTTGAAGCTTTTGCAAAATACGATTCAAAAAAATTTCTATTTAAAATATTTTCATCATTCAAATTAAACACTTCTCTATTTAAGATGGAATTTTTTTCACGCACATCAAAATACGAGTATTGTTGTAAGAAAAAGTCACTTATTGATTTATAGTGAAGGGTTTTATACTTATCTAATAAATTCTTTTTAAGTGTCTTGTCGTGATGATAAGATCCGTTTTGGATTCTATCAAAATCATAGCCACTTTTAAAAATTCTTCCATAGCCTCCAAATAATTCATCAGCTCCTTCACCTGACACCACGACAGAAATGTCCTTCTTTAATTCTTTTGATAAAACATATAACGACACCTCATTTGGGATGCCAAGCGGAGCATCCTTGTAAGATATAACCTCCGGAAGAAGGTCGAGATAATCTTTTTCACTTAAAATAATCTCTTTATGGTCTGTCTTATATTTTTCTGAAACCAATCTCGCATAAGGAAATTCATTATAATCCTCCTCTGTAAAGCCTACAGAAAAGGTCTTGATGGGTTTATCAGTTTCTTCTGCCATAAGTGCCACAACAAGACTCGAGTCCAGTCCACCAGAAAGATATGCCCCCACCGGCACATCACTTATCATGTGCGAACGTATGATTTTTTTCAAAAGTTCTTCTGTTTTGAGTACTACATCATCTTCTTCAATCTCCTTCTTATCACATACAACTGGAAGATCCCAATATGTTTTTGGTTCTGGCGGTTCACTTTCTCCCACACAGATATACTGTCCAGGGTCTAGCGAAAAAATACCCTCAAACATTGTATTTTTTCCGAGTGGATATCTATAACTCAAATAGTCTAAAAACCCTTGTTTATTTAATTTTCTTTCTTTGTTTTGCATCATCGCAAGGATACCCTTTATTTCTGACGCAAAATAGAATGTATCATTATTGTATGAATAGTAAAATGGTTTTATACCTAGTCTATCTCTGGCAGCAAAAAGTATTTTCTTTTCTCTATCCCATAAAACAAAAGAAAACATACCATCTAAGTGTTTTGGCACATCAACACCCCATTTACTATATGCCGCAAGAATTGCCTCTGTATCAGTATTGGTTCTAAATCGATATGTATCTTCCAGCTCTTTTCTTAATTCTTTAAAGTTGTATATTTCACCATTAAAAATTAATACATATCTCCCATCCGAACTTTCCATCGGCTGTCTGCCAGCCTTAGAAAGATCAATTATTGAAAGTCTTCTATGACCAAGTGCAATATTATCTTCTTCTGAGTAAAAATATCCCGAGTCATCAGGACCTCGATGTGTCATAGTGTCTCTTGCGACAAGAAATGTATTTTTCTCTGGAATGCTGCTGCCTAGTGCGCCAATGATCGTGCACATGTTATTTCCTGTTGATAAGTTTGATAATCTTTTGCGCAACACGCTTGCCCGACCGCCCATCATCTTTGTATGCTAAGTAGTTTATAAGCTCTTTTTTTTCTTCCTCTTTTTCACTTTTCTCTTCAACAAGTATCTTCTTGAGTGCTTCTTTAAATTGCTTTTCATCCTCTGCCACATACGTAGCTTTTGTGTTTACTATTGCTTCAATGTAATCAGAACGATAGAGTCTTTTTGTAGACCAGTGCACATTTATATTTGGATTGGTATCAAAATTAATATTCACAACAGGTGTATTACACACAATTGAATCTAGTGTAAGTGTTGATGCTATATTAAGACATACGTCTGCATGGTATAGAGAATTGTAAAGTCCATTGATATTTTCCTCGCTGACATCCCAGTGGTCCTTAAACGAATCATCTTGCCTACCTGTCTCGTCAAGAGTTATGTGTTCTAGATCTCTCACTTTATTGAATCGTTCAACATCTTTTGGGTGACCGATGTGCGGCCGCACCAAGACATGCGTATTAGGTAAAAATCCTCTTTCAATATATTCGTTTAATAATTCTAGATATGGATTTTCGTCTACACAGTTTCCTCCAGTAGATCCGTATAAAATAATTTTTTTATTTGGGTTAATTTGAAACCTTTTACAAAATTCTTCACGAGAATGCAATCGTTCTTCTTGAAAATAGAAATCAAACTGCGGAACTCCTGTCATCGATATTTCTTTCTCCTTATATCCCTGAAATTTTATAGCCTGTTCTCTCATGAAGGGGTTCCAAACAAAAAGATGGTCTGCTTTTACAGGAAAGAGCATTTTTGACAAGTTATCCCAACTTTTTGGCATATCGACAGACGTAACACCAAACCGTTTTGCACCTTTAATTATATAAGAGTCATTCACGGCCGCTGTTGAAAATACAAGATCAGGATTATATTTTTCAAAAAGATAATCGTTTTGGGTGTGTGGATTTATCTTCGACTCTAGAAAACGGATAAAATATTCACCCCAAGGGATAAATCTTATGGGCGCTACAAAAAACAACCTCACATAATATAAAATCCTTGATGGAGCTCTTCCGGTTACACGATACTTAAATCGAATACGTATTGTCTTATTAAAGATTGCCCCTTTTTGCAATTCAGTAAAGAGTCCTTGGAATTTATTTTTCGTAGCCTTGAGAGGTTCGATTATAAGATTCTCATGCTTAAATTTTTCAAAGACATCGTTTCCAACGTACGGAGTTATAACAACAATACGAATACCGGCTCGAAGAATCTCTCCCACAACACCTGTATAGAAGAAGTTGCGAATTAAAGAACCACGCGAAATTGTTATGAAGAGAGTTTTCATAAAACGTGCAATTTACCACCTGTTTATAGTTTTTACTGCATGTTTTTTGACCTTCATATATGCACGTCCAGCCTTCTTCTCCACTTCTGGAGAAATTAAGTGAAGGATCTCTTTGCCTAGAATGCGATACTGACCACCAACCTTATTGGCACGAATTATGCCCCGTTTTAGCAATCGTTTGATCGTACTCTCGCTTATTTTAAGTAATTTCCTAGTCTCCTCCGTCGTATAGACGGCATTTTCTTGTATTTCTTCTGCCATAACCATAACCAATATCTTGATTTTTAAAATGGTAAAAAACCCTATATATATTAAAACTATCAAAAGTGTCAAAAAGTGTCAACTCAGGTCAAGAGAAATAGTCTATTAAAATACACTACTCTTTAAAAATAATGTATTTTTGACTGAAAAAATTCCAAATCATCGCAACGAGTACAGCTATAATAACAGCAATATTTGCCCATAAGACGTCATCAATACCATATTTGCTACCAATAACATTCACAATAAATGATGCTGTTCCTACATTTATTACTGCCCCAACAACAGTTACAGATACAAATTTAGAAAATTCACTAGCAGCTATTTTGCTTTTTGATTCAAACGTCCAAAATTTACTCCAAAAATACCCATTTATTAGAGCCACCAAAAAAGCTATGGTTTTAAATAAAACAAACTGAGACCCTGCCGCGACTCCTGTAGATATAATTAATACATTTACAACGGTAAGTTCAAGGAAAGCATTGAGGTATCCAACGGTTCCAAACTTCACCAACTGAATAGCTGTAAAAATTTTGGGGCTAATTAATATACCAATTAAAAATAATACAATCGAAAATATAATAAGCGATGCGATTATGCCAATACCCAATAGTGAAGTCATGCTTATGCCCATACTCACAGCTGGTATCAACAAAAAAAGACCGGAGAGCACCCCTGCTAGTGCAGATATTCTTAAATTTTTTGTGTGAGACTCAACCCTCTTAGCAAATGATAGATACATATGCTTGTGTTTATTTTACAATATGGTCAAAATAGTCTTGAAAATATTTTGTAATAAGATGCAAGATAACAGCATGGATTCCTTCAACGAGGTCATATCTTCCTTTATCAGTTGGAACAAGAATTTTTGCGTCAGCAAGTTGGTTCAACTTACCACCGTCAAAACCGGACAAGCCAATTACCGGAACATGGTGCTCTTTTGCAAGATTAACTGCTTTTATTATATTTGGAGAATTTCCTGAGCTTGACACAGCAATAACACAATCACCATCTTGTATATAATTTTGTAGTGGTCCTGCAAAAACCATCTCATACCCAACATCATTGGCCCATGCAGTCAATTCTTCCTCAGTTGTTGGAAGACGAATTGCCTGGAATCTTTTTGGATGCTTTTCTAGGTTGCTACTAAAAATAGTTTTATTGAAGTCGCTCACCCAATGAGTTGCTAGCGCGAGGGACCCGCCGTTCCCAAATATATATATGCGTCCATCGCGCTCAAATGTTGCCTGGATAATATTAATTGATTGTGCAATCTCTTCAGTTGGTAATATGTCAATCGTCTGACCCACTTCGCTTATAAATTTCTGAATATATTCTTTCATGTAGATTATATTTATGTTTTTATATTAAACATGACATCTGTTCCTGATTGTACAAACTTTACAGGAATCTCCCTAAAATCTTTAAGGTTATCCTGAGTTGCTACCTTCATGACTGACCCCCTAATTACATCATGTGTTTGTGGGTCCGCAATGAAAAGTATACAACCCCCACCACCAGCACCGAGTATTTTCCCTCCCCACGCACCGGCCTCCAGTCCAGCTTCATAAATAGAGTCTATAGTCGAATTTGAAATATTGTCCGCAAGAGATTTTTTATAAATCCACCCCTGGTGGAGCATTTCAGCCATTCCTCTGATGTCGCCAGCAAGTAATTTTTTTTCAAATTCATGTACCGAATCAGACATTTTCTTATATGTCTTGTAATAATTGTCAATTCCCTTGTTTTGAACTTTTAAAATGTCGGAGGCGTGGCGCGTAATACCAGTAAAAAATAGAAGAATATGTTCCTCAAATGATGATCGTTTTTTGTAATCAATAAAAATTGGTCTAACGAGAACTGTGTCATCCTCATTGAATTGAATAAAATTCAGACCACCATATGCCGCAGCATATTGGTCTTGTTTTCCTATTGGTTCACCGAGCAAATCGATTTCCAATCGACACGCAGCGCGTGCAGTCTCTTCAGCATTTAATTTTTTTCCTAAGTGTGCATTGAGTCCCTTGAGAAGTGCCGCTGAGAAACTGGAAGATGATCCGAGACCGGTCTTTGCAGGAAGATCTGCAAATGTCCCCACCTCAATTCCTGGGTTTACAATGCCAAGATCTAATAAAGCTGCATTAATGCTTGGATGCTCCAAGTCCTTAGGGTGAAGCACCGATTCGGTCTTACTATATCTGGCCGTAAACTTGTCCACAAGAGGTGTTGGATGAACGACCGAATATACATATTTATTTATGGTTACTGAGATAACTCTTCCGGGGTATCTACGATAAAAAGCAGGCAAATCAGTACCTCCTCCAACAAAGCTTATACGTAACGGTGATCTTGTTAAAATCATATTTTAATTATTTATTCATTACTTATTTCCCATTCCCTAAAAAATGATTCCGCGTCTGCAAGACGTTTGGGTGTTCCAATATCGTAGAATCGAGTAGTTGTAACATACCCGAAGATATCCCTGTTCTCAATAAGGCTAGGAAAAACATTAAACTCAAGAGACCAATTTGTATTTTCAGGCATATCTTTTAAGACCCCCTTATCAAGACATAAAACTCCGCTATCTACATACATAAAGTCTTCACCGCCGCCATCTTTCTTATAAGCACTGATATTATCTCCATCTACTTTAACATTGTTTTTAACATTAGTGTCTATCTGATTGTTGTATATAACAATAGAACTTTTTTTACCACATTTTAAAAAAGAAGTCGTAAATTCAGTCAGATTAATCGGCAAAAAAGAGTCACCATATAAAAGAAGAAATTTGTCAGTTGTAATGTGAGGCTCTGCATTTTTAAGTCCGCCAGCCGTCCCCATCGGCTCTTTTTCATAAGAATATTTAATATTCACCCCAAATCGCTTGCCATTTCCGAAATGCGCTTCTATTTTTTTCCCAAGATAACCAACGAGTATTAAGATGTCGGAAAACCCAAATTTTTTCAAATATTCTATTTGATATTCGAGATATGGTTTGCCATTTAAGGGAATCATAGGCTTAGGTATGGTTTTTGTAATCGGACGCAGCCGTATCCCTTGCCCTCCTGCTAATATAACTGCCTGCATAAATATAAAAAATAATAGCACAAATAAAAAATCATACATCCTCAAGATGTAACAGCTGCGCACGGACTGCCGCACGGACTGCCTCATCTGAAGTGAAAGATGTCTTCCACCCAAGAGAGTTGATTTTGGAAACATCGTAACGAAACTTCGATACATCCCCTGACCAACCACCCTTTCCGCCAGTATACTCTAAAGAAACACTGCTAAGACCCATCTCTTCAATTGTAATTTCAGCTATTCTTGATACTGAAGTCGTGTCTTCTGGCCCAATATTGAAATAATTTAATGAATCATCTGCATTTTTCCAAATAAATAAAATACCTTCTACTAAATCTTCTACAAATATATACGGCTTTTCTTGTGTCCCGTCTCCTAATATAACAAGCTTCTTGCTATCTTTCTTTAATTTATTGATAAAGTCAAAGACAACTCCATGCGTAGCGCGCCCACCCGTAACATTCGGGAAACGTATGATCCATGATTGTATTCCATATAGAGCAGCATATGAAGATATAAATGCTTCAGAAGAGAGCTTTGCAGACCCATAGATAGATACAGGAAATAGTGGTCCAGTATCTTCTGTTACTCGTCCTTTTTTCTCTCCATAAATAACTTGTGAAGATGGAAATATAATACTCTTGACGCTATTCTTGCGCATACATTCAAGGACAATAAAGGTTGAGAGGAATGTTTTTCTGAGATCAACACCCGGATCGTCTATACCTGCATGAATATCTGAATTAGCTACTAAATGAAATATGGTCTGAAATTTATGCTTTTTAAAAACATTATCTAATCTATCCTCATTGAGGACGTCCATCTCTATAAATTGAAAATTCTTATTTTTGAGATTATGTCGAATATTGTTTTCCCTACCTAAACTTAAACAATCGAGACATACAACAAAATGGCCACCCTTAAGTAGAGAATCAATTAAATGACTTCCGATAAAACCTGCGCCACCTGTTACCAATATGTTCATAATTTAGTAAGTCCACCCTTATAATGCGAGAAATGATATTCAAGTAGTATACAGCAATAACTTTATACATCAATATATTTTGGCTCTATTTTCATAACCAAAGGAAAAAGCGCGAGGCAGAAGCTTCGCGCTCTCCACAAGAAGGTTTATGACAATACGCTCTTCCCTTCGATCGTTTCAACTGGATTTTTCTCCAAAAAACCTGCAAATGCCGACGTGGCATCTACTTGTCTTAAGGCACCAGTATGTTGTCGGTCACGTTCTTGCCTCGCACTATCCGCTACATGTGTCTTCATCGGATTCAGGGGAATGTGCGGACGATTACCGGAGGAGATACTGCTGTCAGTAAAGCTATACGCTGGATTGCCCACATAATCGTAGGCAAATTCATGAAGTGCAAGCAGTCTGTCGGTCGGAACGGAAGATAGGTTGCACCCTACCGTGTGGTAGTAAAGGAACTTGCTGAAGTCCATGTCGTCTTTCACTGACCCCTGCGCCTTCGCATAGGTCCACAACGGGCTGTCCGGGTAAGGAACAAGAAGTGAGAACGCGTTCTCGTCTGCGCCAAGTTCAGCCGCAAAGTCGATCGTTTCCAGAATCTGCTCCTCTGTCTCATTGGGCATTCCAAAGACGTATGAGCATCGGACAGTCCAGTCATACTGCTTTAGCAAGCCAACTTTTTGACGCATGTGCTCTTTGGACTCGCGCAGTCCTTTCCCGATCGCCTTGATGACTGCCTCGTTACCTGACTCAATACCAGGATGAACATACCTGACTCCACTTGTGTACAGAGCATCGCAAATTTCTTCATCGACTTGATCGAGCCGTAGCTGAACGGAAATATCTAGATCGATACCCCGTCGAACTATACCTTCAGAAATTGCAAGTACGCGTTTCTTGTTGACGGTATACGTGTCATCCATTACGAACAGGTTTTTTATTCCGAGTTCGTGTTGTATGTGCCAGAGTTCGTCGAGCACATTCTCAATGTCGCGCCAACGAACAATCGTATCTGCCGCACCGCAAAAGGCACACTTTCCAGGACAACCACGAGAAAACATCGCTCCAGTTTGCGGGCCCCCTTTACCGCGACTATAGTCGCGGTAAAGGGAATATTCAAAGAGCTCTCGTGCAGGTATCGGAATTAGATTCAGATCAACTGGAGCTGCGTGGGTAGTCTTCCCCTGCTTGATCTTGTTTCTTCGTCCAATGGTTGTTCCCTGATGGTCACCCCAATCATATGCAATACCGACAATGCCCGCTGGGTCACCACCGCTAGTCACACAGTCAATGATAGCTGGCATTGACTCTTCTCCTTCGCCAATGCAGACAAAATCAGTTTGACTCGTTGCAAGTGTTGCTTGAGGTAGCGCTGAGACATGCGGACCACCCATGACAACAACTGTTTTCGGTGAGAGCTTCTTGATCCTAGCAATCATCGAGACAGCCTGATGGTATAGGGGTGTAGTGCAAGTAATGCCGACGACTTGGGGATCGCTCCTTAGTGCCTGCTCCACTGTCTCTTTTATGGACAGGTCGTGGAGTGACGCATCAGTTATAGAAACTTCATGTCCGGCCTGTTTGCATGCCGCTGCAACATAGGCAAGACCGAGTGGCATACGCTTTGTAGTCCTTCCCTCCCAATAGCAAACACCATCAGAAGGTTGGACCAACGAAACACGTGTGGAAGATGTCATATTTCCCTCCAATAATGCGTTGAATATGAAGAACTCTAGCCAGAGAGTACATAAGATATCGGTCAATGTAAAGTATTGTCGAAAATTAAAAATAAGTATCTTGTAAAAAGATTCTATATTTATAATGTGCTAATTCTTGTATTGCATTTTCAGTTTATGCTTGATAGACTTCAGCCAGATTAACTCACGATAGAGAGGTTCATCGACATGCGCGTAACGACAGGCAACGTCACATACGGCAAAAAAGAGAAAGACGCTGTAAACGACGTCTTGGATAGTACATGGCTTTCACCTGGAAAGAAGGTACGAGAATTCGAGGAGGGTATGGCCACGCTGTTTGGGAAGGAGTTTGGTGTAATGGTTAATTCCGGGTCATCAGCAAACTTCCTCGTGCTCAATATGCTCAAGCGTCCGAAGGTAGAGGTAATCACCCCTGCTTTGACATTCGGGACAACTGCAGCGCCGATTATCCAGAATGGGATGATTCCGAAGTTCTTTGATGTTGACTTGGAGACATACCAGATTGATGTTGATGCTGTTGAGGAATATCTCGAGAAAACCCCAGGCCAAGGGAGAATATTCATGATCCCTGCACTCATTGGAAACCTCCCCGATTTGGGAAGGCTGCGGAGCCTGAGTAACAAGTACGACATTCCCTTCGTGCTAGATTCATGTGATACATGTGGAGCATTCTGGGACGGACACCCGGTCGGCATGTACGCAGATCTGGCAACGAGCTCTTTCTACAGTTCACACATAATCACTGCGGCTGGTGCCGGCGGTATCATTGTGACTGACAACGAAGAAGAAAGTCTGAAACTGCGCTCACTTCGAGGTTGGGGGCGTGCTTCCGCATACACAAACGAATCTGAAGATGTTTCTGATAGATTTGATTTTTCTGTTGATGACATGCCGTACGACACAAAGCTTGCATTTGTGGATCTCGGCTTCAATATGCAGGCAACCGAAATTATGGGAGCATTTGGCGTAGAACAACTTAGAAAACTCTCGGGTTTTGCAGCCAAAAGAGATGGTGTCTTCCTCAAGCTCGTCCACCACTTTGGAAATATGCAATATTTCCTAATGCCTCGTCAGCATCCTAAGACTGACACCAGGTGGATCAACTTCCCCATCACACTCGCTCCTAAATGCCCGTTTAGTCGCAGAGAACTCGTGGTTTATTTGGAAGAGAACAATATTCAGACGCGGCCGCTGTTTTCGGGTAATATCACAAGGCATCCTGCTTTCAGGACAGGTGGCCCAACATCGTTCAAGAACGCAGACTACACAATGAGAAATTCTTTCCTCATTGGCTGCCACCACGGACTCGAACAAGAACACCTCGACTATCTCTTTGAGAAGTTCGATGTATTCCTAAGAAAGCACGCGTAGATATTCTAGCTAGGGAGAAACCATCTACGCCAAAGACCGCAAGCAAGCTTGCGGTCTTTCTTATTTATTCTCAATCACTTCTCTTACAATGTACGGTGGATTCCCTCTGTTCTCGTAGTATATTCGAAAAAGAATTTCAGCGATAAACCCTATCATTATTAGCAACACTCCGACGACAATTAAAAGTACCGTAAGAATCGGCAATGGTGTCTGTGTAAATGTCCACAATCCCATAATCTTCAAAACAATAGCGGTACTACCAGAAACTATTCCCAGAAGAATAGAAAAAGCTCCCCATCCACCAAAGAAAAGAAAGGGGCGCGCAAAATAATCAGAGAAAAATTTCAATACAATAAGATCAATAAATATTTTTGCGACTCTAAAAAGTGAGTATTTAGTCTCCCCAGACTTGCGTTCATTGTTTTGCACTGGCACTTCTGTAACACGAAACCCCCGCATATGCGGAATTATATGTAAAAAAGCATGCATTTCACCGTATAACATAATATCTTGAAGTGCTTCTTTTCTGCATGCTTTGAATTGAGATCCAAAATCTCGAATCTTTACGCCTGTCACGTAAGATACAAGAATATTTGCAAAGCGAGAAATAAGCTTCCTGCTATATGGATCTTTGCGATTTTTCCGCCAACCAGCAACAACGTCATACCCTTCGTTGAGTTTATTGAGAAGCTTTGGTATATCTTCAGGATTACTTTGTAAATCAGCATCTATAATTACAATAATTTCTCCTTGTGCCTGTCGGATCCCTTCATTCAGTGCAGATGCTGGTCCCATATTTCTCGCAAAAACAATAATCTTTATAGGGGTTAGTTTTTTGAGAAGTTGGAGAGTGTTGTCGGTAGAAGGCCCGTCGGCTGCGATTATCTCATACGGCTCACCTATTTGCTCAAGTGTTTTCTTGAGGCGTCTGTGTAGCTCGACTACATTTCCCTCTTCATTATATGTTGGGAAAATAACTGAAATCATATATTACCAAATGGACTACTTTTAATAGTCCTATATAGCTTAATAAGTTCAGGAATCCCGTCATCTAAGGAATACTTAGGTTTAAATCCTGTCTTCTCTATCTTTTTGTTTGATACAATATAATCACGTTTATCTGGGTCCTTACCGATCTTCGCTTCTATAAAATAAAAATCGGGAACGTGTTTTTTAATCGTCTCACAAAGTTCCTCTTTGCTTAAATTTGCGTCAGAGAGGCCAACATTATATGGTTCTCCTTTCATTTCATCAAAATTTTTAATTACATGCAAAAAAGCATGCGCCACGTCTCGGACATGAATATAGTTTCGCTTAAAGTGTGCTTCAAAAAGCACAATAAACTTATCTTTTACAGCACGATATACAAAATCGTTTACTAATAAATCCGTCCGAATACGAGGACTTACTCCAAATACAGTTGCCAAACGAAAAGTTACGCTATTACCAGCTTTCAAGATTTCTTTTTCGGCATCAACTTTCGTACGACCGTATAGAGAAATCGGATTTAATGGAGAGTCTTCGTCGCAAAAAGTATTTTTTTTACCAACACCA
>CEPX01197857.1_pt1 | contig 11958 bp, 16 predicted proteins | sample 361361 | NCBI WGS metagenome assembly CEPX01 (sample SAMEA2619974, study PRJEB7988) | marine metagenome | biome: marine biome (ENVO:00000447); feature: mesopelagic zone (ENVO:00000213) & marine oxygen minimum zone (ENVO:01000065); material: "saline water (ENVO:00002010), including plankton...
TTTCGAAGGAAGAGTTTTTTCATCCGAAGAGAACGAAGCTTATATAAATCATTCATAAGAAATACAAAAAGCCAAACAAGAAAGACAAGAGAAAACGGCACAATGTGAGATTGAATACGAAGGGAAAAAGAAGAAGGCTCATAACGGATTATGAGCATCAAAAAAAGAGAGATGTAGAGGATAAAAACATCTCCAATCACAAGATCGAATCTATTTATATACTGCATAATAGTCAAAAAATAATAGGATATTCATAATATCCTATAATAAGGTTGACCTTTGTAGGTATATTACATAAGATAAAGATTAAATGGAAGAACAGGCAAAAAAAGGGAAAAATATTCTTTTGCCAGCAAGCATCTTAATCGCGGGGGTACTTATTGCCGGATCTGTAATATACAGCACAGGGAAGGGCTCCATTGAAAAAGAAAAGCTCACGGGAACACTTTTGCAGGAACCATCGCCCGAAAACGTTAAAGATGTGAATAAAAAAGATCACATCCGGGGAAATCCAAATGCAAAAGTTGTAATCATTGAATTTTCAGATCTTGAATGTCCGTTCTGTCAGAGATTTCATGAGACAATGAAGCAGGCAGTAGATGAGTTCGGGGATGAGGTAGCATGGGTATTCCGACACCTTCCTCTAGAAATGCACTCAAAGGCAAAAAGAGAGGCAGAGGCAAGTGAGTGCGCAGCAGAACTCGGCGGGAATGACGCATTTTGGAAATACGTAGACAGAGTATTTGAAATCTCTCCGTTAAATAATGGATTAGACCTTAATCTCCTGCCTCAAATTGCAGAAGATATCGGGCTGAATAAAGAAAAATTTGAGTCTTGTCTGGAAGGAGGAAAGCAGGCCGACAAGGTAGAGGAAGATATTGAAGACGCGGTTGCCTCGGGCGGACGCGGAACACCATACTCAGTTATCATCACGAAAAACGGCGAGAAATTCTCCATCCCGGGAGCACTTCCGTTCGAAGATCCTGTGCGGCAGGATGTAAAGACGATTATTCAGGCTGCTCTAGAAAATTAATTTTTATCTGCTAATGTGAAGTGGCACCATTGGACAATACTTGGGCTGGGGATTTGGCTCGTTGCCTCCCCTTGGATTTTAGGATTTGCAAAAGTAAACCTTGCAATGTGGAACGTGGTCGTGGTAGGAGTAATTATAGGATTGCTCGCACTATGGAACATGATTCCGCCTGAAGAATAAAAGCATGGATACAAAAATCTACACAGCCCCGCACTGCACGCACTGCAAAAGAGCAAGGAAATTTCTAGACATGAATAAAATTCAGTTTACAGAAGTAAATGTCATGGAAGACGAAAAGGGCTACAGAGAAATGGTAGAAAAAACGCATCAATCAGGAGTACCTGTGCTAGAATTAAAAAATGATATACATGTAGGGTTTAATCAGGAAATATTTGCAGAAGTATTAGGAATAAAAAAAAGAAGTTTATTAAGCCGATTAAAAGGTCGACTAAAGCCAAAAGAAATATAGAAACATATGGACGATCAACCAACACCTACACCAGGAGGCGACGAAGGAGCACCTACACCAGGTGCACCTATGCCGGGAGCACCAGGAGCACCTACACCAGGAGCACCTACACCAGGAGCACCTGAAGCACCAGGAGCACCAGGCGCACCTATGCCAGGAGCACCTGAAGCACCAGGAGCACCAACTCCTCCTGCAGAAGAAGGAGGAGCACCAGGAGGCGACCAGTCGACTCCCGGAGCCCCTGCGTAAGTCAGAAATCGAAATTAAAAAAAGAGACCTTGCTAAGGCAACGGTCTCTTTTTTGTTGCAAGAGATGAGATTATCAGGGTAGAATAGGAAGGCTATGGAATACGATCTTATTATATTAGGAGGCGGCCCAGCCGGAGCAGCAGCAGCAGTATATGCAGGAAGAAAAAAACTTAAGACTCTTCTCATCACAGACTCATTCGGAGGCCAGTCTATTGTCTCGGATGATATCCACAACTGGATAGGAGATAAAAATATCTCGGGTTTTGATTTAGCTAAGAAGCTTGAGGAGCATGTAAAAACGCAAAAAGAGGATGTAGAAATTCAAACAGGCCTAGCAGAAAAGATAGAGAAAAAAGATAAGACATTTACAGTAACAACGAAAAAAGGAGATTCTTACAAAGCAAAAGCAATATTCCTTGCTATTGGAAGCAGAAGAAGAAAGCTGGAAATATTGGGAGAGAAAGAGTTTGAAGGAAAGGGAGTTTTTTACTGTTCAACTTGTGATGCGCCGCTTATGAAAGGAATGGATGCCGCAGTAGTAGGCGGAGGAAATTCAGCGCTCGAAGGAGTTGTGGACCTAATGTCATACGCAAAGAAAATATATCTTATTCACAGAAGAGATGAGTTTCGCGGAGATCCAGTAACGCAGGAGGCTGTAGAGAAAAGCGAAAAAGTAGAAAAGATTTTAAACTCAAGCGTGGTAGAAATAAAGGGAGATAAAATGGTAACAAGTATAGTCTACGAAAATTTAGAAACAAAAGAAAAAAAGGAATTAAAACTAAATGGCGTCTTTGTTGAAATCGGAGCAATCCCAAATAGCGACATTGTTAAAAATCTTGTAGAAACAAACGAGCGTGGAGAGGTGGTTGTGGATCACAAAACGCAAAGGACTTCAGTGTTAGGAATATGGGCAGCAGGGGATGTTACAGACGTGATGTATAAACAGAATAATATTTCTGCAGGAGATGGAGTAAAGGCAATATTAAATATCAATGATTACTTATGTAAAGAGTGTGAGTAGTAAAAGAGTATGGAGGATATGTTATTCAAGGGTATTGGGGTAATAGGGCTTGTACTGATTACTATAGGGATAATAGTGGGAAGACGGAAAACACAGAGCTTTCTTTTTATTATAGGAGGTCTTTGTTTAGGAGCTTACAGTATTTATATAAGAGATGTCATATTCATAATCCTACAGATAGTATTTACTCTCGTAGCTATTTATGAATTTATAAAACTTCAGTTTGGGGCGCATAAAAAATAAAATGAGCCAGCGGCCGGATTTGAACATTTATTACTTGAGCCACCTCCCGGATTTGAACCGGGGACCTTCACTTTACGAAAGTGCTGCTCTACCAACTGAGCTAAGGTGGCATTGCTCTTCCGGGGCGAGCCCCGATATACTAAAATCACTGTAGCTCGCCCGTTGAAAGCAAAATCGTTTGCTTTCAACCCAACTGAGCTACGCTGGCACTGCTCTTCCAGGGTGAGCCTCGAAAGTAACACCTCCATACTAATCAAGAAAACATAATAGGTAAAGCATATTATGCCTTCATACAATTCAAATATCGCATATATAACAATATCCGCAGGAGCAGGAGGAGACGATGCTAAGGATTGGGCAAAGATGCTTTTTCGTATGTATCAGAAATATGCAGATAAGAAAAATTGGAAGAAGCGCCTTATTAATGAAAATACTGTAGAGATAAAAGGCGAGAACGCATATAAACGTCTAAAAGACGAGTCAGGCGTTCATCGTCTTGTGCGCATCTCTCCATTTGACTCAAAGCGCTTGCGCCACACCTCGTTTGCCCTCGTAGAAGTACTTCCGGAAGTCGAAGGCATAGAAGCAGGTATTCCACAGGAAGATCTAAAGGTAGAATTTTTCCGCTCGAGCGCTCCAGGAGGACAGAACGTAAATAAGGTAGAAACCGCAGTAAGAGCAATACATCTTCCCACGGGATTGAAAGCAGGCGCGCAAACAGAACGTTCTCAATCAGCAAACAGAGAACGCGCAGTAAAACTCTTAAAAGCAAAGCTCGCAAAGCTTCTCGAAGAACGTAAGGAAAAAGAAATCAGCAATCTTAGAGTAAAGGTGGAGCCGGATTGGGGGCATGAGATTCGTTCATACGTTTTACATCCGTACAAGATGGTAAAAGATCACGAGACAAAAAAGAAAAGCGGAAAGGTGGAGGAATTTTTGGGTGGAGATATTGACATTTTGTTCAAAAAGAAAAAGTAATTTTCTTTTTGAGCACAAAATGTACAACCCCCCATTTTTATTCATTAACAAAATCACAAGCGTATCCACACGTAGAATGTAATAGAGATATAAACAAACTGTATAATAAGGAATGAAAAAAAGGGGGGTGCTGAATGTTCCGGTTAATCGTTTCGTTCTTGAGGAACATTCGCATATTGAAGAAGAAATAAAGAAGAGTACAATAAATATCAACGAATAAAAATAGTCATGATTTCATTTCAGAAAGTTACCAAAACCTACAATCACAAACTTCACGCTCTAGAAAAGGCAAGTTTTAAAATACAACCAAACGAGTTTGTCATGCTCGTAGGAAAGTCAGGAGCAGGAAAGTCCACCATACTTAAACTCTTAATCGGAGAAGAAAAGCCAACCTCAGGAAAAATCCTTTTCAACTCTCTTGAGGTAAATAAGCTGAAACCCGGAGACATGCCCGACTTGCGCCGTCAGATAGGAGTCATCTTTCAGGATTTTCGGCTTTTGGAGCAGAAAACAGCGCAGGAAAACGTCGCATTTGCGCTAGAAGTTGAAGGAAGGCCGCAAAGAGAAATAGAGGAGCTAGTTCCTCAGGTGCTCGATATGGTGGGAATAAAAGACAAGGCAAATAACTTTCCAAGAGAACTTTCAGGAGGAGAGAAGCAGAGAGTCGCAATTGCGCGAGCAATGATTAATCGTCCAAAAGTTCTTATTGCTGATGAGCCAACAGGAAATCTTGACCACCATAACTCAAGTGAGGTAATCAAGCTTCTTATAAAAATTAATGAACTTGGAAGTACAGTAATACTTGCAACACACGACAAGGACGTTGTTGATACTCTTGATCAGAGAAGAATCACTCTTGATAAGGGAAGAATTATAAAAGACGAAGCGTAAAAATATGTTCGTATCACTATCTCGCATAATCAAATACGGTGTTCAGAGTTTCTTGAGGAATGGATGGCTTTCAGTGTCTACAATAAGCATCATGATTCTTACCTTAATGGTTTTCGAGGGTCTTATAATATTTAACTTCGTAGGAAGACAGTCTATTGAATCAATAAAAGAAAAGGTAGACATTAGTGTCTATTTCAAAAGCAATGTTCCTGAGGACTCCATATTAAGTGTGAAGCGTTCTCTGGAAAGTCTGGAAGAGGTGAAGGGAGTAAACTATATCTCCCGCGAGGATGCGCTAGAGGAGTTCAAGAAGCGGCACGCAGATGATGAAACGATTGTGCAGACTCTAGACGAGTTAGATGACAACCCGCTTCTTGCCTCTTTAGATATCAAAGCAGAAGAGCTTAGTCAGTATGAAACAATTGCCTCATATCTTGAAACTCCATCTCTCCAAGATATTATTGAAAAGGTAACCTTTACACAAAATAAATTAGTCATCGAGCGGCTTTCCTCTCTTGTGCGGACATTTAACAGAGGAATGGTGCTGTTAACAATATTCCTCGGCATTCTAGCCATTGTAGTAACATTTAACACAGTTCGTCTCGCCATCTTTTCAAATAGAGAGCAGATTGGCATCATGCGTCTCGTGGGCGCGTCAAACAATTTTATCAAGGGGCCATTCTTTGTAGAGGGAATTATCTACGGAATCACCTCTGCAATTGTAAGTTTCCTTATACTTATTCCAATTATTATTATTACTTCTCCTTATATCACGAGATTCGTACACGAAATAAATCTAACCTCCTATCTTACAGACAACTTAGGTAAGCTTATATTTTATCAACTCGCCGCTGCTCTCATACTTTCAATCCTTTCAAGCGCATTCGCAATCAGAAGATATTTGAGGAAGTAGAAAATAAAAACCCCCGCTAATAGGCGGGGGTTTTTAGTGCTGCCAGGCTAGGATTCGAACCTAGGTACCATGCTCCAGAGGCATGTGTCCTACCACTAGACGACCTGGCAATTTTCGTATCTTTTACAATACTTGTTTTCGTAGTTTTTTCAATTCTATTACACCTCTCGTATCTGTTTTCCTTCCACCTGGATTTTTTTCAAAACCAATTTTCCGTCCCGCACCTCACTTTTCAAAATCTTCACACGTTTATTCTTTGGCAAATTTAAAAGAGAAGAATCGTCTGTTTGAGTCCACGTGCCCGGCTCAGGATTCAAGGCTCTTATCATTCGGTCAATTTGTTCTGCTTTTTCTTTATCTCCATCCAGGGCAGCGCGTAAGTCATTACAAGGAATCTCTGCATCTGCCGAAGAGAACTTTTTTGTGAGAGTTGCATTTTTATGTTTCTGCTCTTTTGGTGTAATTTTTCCTTCCATAAATTTCGGCAATGTTTCAATAAGCATGTCCGCGCCAAGTTCGGCCAATTTATCACTAAGACTTGTGTACGTTTCATTAGAAATTAGAAATTGGAAATTGGAAATTTTGAGTATTGGCCCATGATCCATCTTCTCATCCATAAGCATAAGTGAAACTCCGGTCTTGTCGCCTCCATCCAGAATTGCGCTCTGAATCGGCGTTGGCCCGCGATGCTTTGGCAAGAGGGAGGGATGGACATTTACTGAGCCCAAACGTGAAACATCCAAAACTTCCTTTGAAATCAGCTTTCCATATGCTGCAACAACGAAAAAGTCATACTCCGCGTCAAAAAGAGAAGCATCAAGATCTTCGGGCTGAATGAGGGGTATGCCAAGTCGCGCTGCAGTATTTTTTACAGGAGGAGCTGTCATAGTCTGCTTTCTCCCAGCCGGCTTATCAGGATTGGTAACCACAAGATCCGGCTTCATGTTGGCCTGAATCAGTTTATCAAGAATAGTCGCGGCAAAGTCCGGTGTTCCGAAAAAAATGTATTTCATAATTACACAACAGGAGAATCCTTAGAAGGCTCCTCTTCTTTATGAAGATTTTTTGCTTTATCAATAAATAGCTCTCCATTAAGATGATCAATTTCATGCTGAAACACACGGGCAAGAAGTCCCCACGCCTTAATCTTCAATTTCTTTCCATAAGGGGAAAGGCCGGAAAGGGTAATATTTCGAGGGCGTAAAACATCTCCAAACCACTTAGGAATGCTAAGACATCCTTCTGTTAGGGACGACTTCTCCTCGGACGTTTTTACAATCTTCGGATTTATCACAGTGTAAAACTTCTTCTGCCCCTCCTTATTCGGAACTTCCGCAATAAAAAGCCGTTTAGAAACTCCAACCTGATTTGCTGAAAGACCTACGCCATGTACTTTTCGCATAGTTTTTCGCATATCTCGAATAAGCTGCTGAAGTTTTTTGTTGTCTTCCAAATCAAAATCCAGAGGAGAAACTGCGGTCCGCAAAAACTTATCATCAGACTTTTTCTTATTAGTGATAATTTTCATTTTATTTCTTAGTAATTTTTCCTTCCTGCTTCTGCTTTTGAAACACTCGCATAAAGTACGCCCCCCTATTTTTTATTCCCTGCCGCTCTGAAATGTCTTTTGCAAGGGTCAAAAGTGCCCGAGAATCATACTCTTTGGCAAGTTTGATGTAAAGCGATATATGGCCTTCATCGCCTAAAATCTTAGCAATTTCAAGCCCAATAAGCTGAAACGACTTATATACTCTGCTCTCTGCTTTGCGTTCCTTCAGAAGCTCAATATAGTTTTTGTCTTTTGGAACCTTCTTCATGGAAATATGTACGTTTGCTTTCATTGTAAAGTGAGATAAGAAGCAAATCAACGAAAAGCCGCATTGCAAATATTCCTGTATCTGATTTAATGAAAAGAACGTGCGCGAAAAAACTCTACTTAAAGAAACAATGGGAAGTATAAAAAAACACAAATGGGGAATAATAAGCTCGCTCATTGTAGCGGCAGCGCTTTTTTATGGAGGGTTTCAGTTAGGAGCAGTTCAGTCTCCTCCTGCTGCGCAGGAGCCTCAAGTTGAAGTCTCTTCAGACGGCCCGCTGGGAGTAAGCTCCACACTTCTTTGGGACGCAATAGATATTGTTAAGAACAAGTATATTCATATAGATGATGTAAAAGACGAAGACTTTCTTTATGGAACAATCAGGGGCGCTGTAAATGCATTAGGAGATCCATATACGACATTTCTAAATCCAAGCGATGCAAAAAAATTTGATGAGGACATACGGGGAAACTTTGGTGGAATAGGAGCAGAAATCGGAAAACGAGACGGACAGCTTATTGTCGTATCGCCGTTAAAAGATAATCCAGCAGAACGTGTTGGATTGAAGGCAGGAGACATTATCGTAAAAGTTGATGATACCCTCATGGCAGACTTCACAGTAGAAGAGGCTGTAAAGATTATTCGAGGGGAGGAGGGAACAGTAGTAACGCTTCTTATCATGCGAGAGGAATGGAATGAGGCAAAAGAATTTGAGATAACAAGAGCAACAGTCATAATACCTACGCTCGAATGGGAAATGATTGCCAGCCCCGGACAAGAGGACAAAAATATTGTCTATATCCAGCTTTACACATTCAATGCAAACGCATCCTCACTCTTTCGCGACGCAGTAACTGAAGCACTCTTTTCAGGCACAAAAGGAGTTATACTCGATCTGAGAAATAATTCCGGAGGCTTCCTTGATGTTGCGATAAATCTTGCAGGATGGTTTATAGACAAGGGCGATACAGTAACTGAAGAAAGATTCCGTTCCGGAGAATCCAGAGCTCTAGTGGCGAGGGGGAATGCAGCCCTTCGTAACTTACCAGTTGTAGTCTTGGTAAATGGCGGGTCTGCCTCAGCATCAGAGATTCTCGCAGGAGCTTTGCGCGATCTTCGGGGAGCAAAACTTGTAGGAGAAAAAACATTTGGGAAGGGATCTGTGCAGGAGCTGGAAACGCTAAAAGACGGATCCACGCTGAAAATCTCGACAGCTGAATGGCTTACACCAGCAGGGCATTCTATAGATAAAGAAGGGCTGGAGCCGGATATAGAAGTAGCGCTTGAGGAGCCCGCAGAGGGAGAAGAGTTTGAAGATGCGCAGTTAAAGAAAGCGATTGAGGTAATTACGCCAATGTTAGGACAGGCAGCGCCGCCGCCGCTTGTTATTGAATACGTTGATCTGCGAAGCGCAACCTCATCAGAGTAATGAATCCCTCACATAACATACAATGGAAGTTACACACATATTGTCGAGAGCTTTATAATATCGAGCGCACAATTTTAGGTGCGTAGGGTTTATGTGAGGGATGAAAGTAATACTACTACAAGACGTAAAGGGCACAGGAAAGGCGCGTGATATAAAAGACGTATCTGACGGGCATGCCCGCAACTTTTTGATTCCAAGGGGTCTTGCAGAAGCTGCAACAAAAGAAAAAAGAGTAAAAGCAGAAGAAGAAAAAGAAGCAGAAGAAAAAGCACTCAAGAAGAGTACTGAAGAGAAGCATGGAAAGGTAAAGGAAATTGAAAAAGAAAATCTGGAATTTTTATTAAAGGCTGAAGAGGGCGGGGAGCCGTTCGGATCAGTAACATCACATGACATAGAGACTGCGCTTGAGAAAAAAGGATATGAGGGAGTAAAAATAAAACAAGAGAAGCCGATTAAGACATTTGGAAAGCATGAAATCGAATTTAATATGGGCAGTGGAGTAAAAGGAAGGCTGAAGATCGAAGTGAAGGCTGAAGAATAAACCCCTCACTCTTGCGCGGCAAGGGTAAGGGACAAGCAATAAAGTCCCGTTAGCGGGACTTTATTGTTACAAACTTTTTAGATGCTCGAGATCCGTCAAATCGGGCCTTCCGTCTAGTCTGGAATTGAACAGTACCATCCTTTAGGGCGTAAAGAGTATCGTCTGATCCTCGTTTAACATTTTCACCTGCATGGAATTTTGTGCCGCGCTGACGAATAATAATCTCACCAGCCCGAACCTTCTGCCCTCCAAACAGCTTTACTCCAAGCCGTTTTGATTCAGAGTCTCGTCCGAGTTTTGTAGATCCTTTTGCTTTTGTATGCGCCATAATTCTACGAATTTTGGAGAGGGGCGATCAAAATTCGTTAAGAATTATGAGCGTCCCGATGCAATGTGGAGCATTGCAGAGGGACTTTCGAACGCACTCTCCAAAACTATGAGCACCCTGATGTAATGCAACGCATTACAGAAGGGATGCAGTTTGTATTTTTAAGCTTTTAAATTCTACCAGAATCGAAACATCTGTCAACAAGCTGTTACTCGCTTCCCATTACTCGTTATTTTGTAACCTGATATAATATAGAACATGATGAGTGAACAGACAAAAATAGCAATATTTTCAGGAATTATTATTGGAATAATAATAACTGTAGGCGTGATAGCAGTGATAAATAGAGAAGAGATTTTTCCAACTGAAAATCAGGAACAGGAAGAGGCGTCAGAGCAGATAGTAGAAGACCCCAATGCACTCCCCACAGTAGATGGAGGAACACGTGAGCGCATACAGGAAATTATTGAAACTCCAGAACCGGGAAGTACAGCAGAAGAAGACATAGCAATTCCTCGATACGCAGCGCCAGCCGGCAAAAAAGGAGAATCAGCGCTTCGAACATTTGATATTAAGGTAGAGTCGAATGCATTTATTCCCTCTACAATAGTCGTAGATGAGAAGGATTTAGTAAAACTGGAGATAACTGCACAAGACGCTGATTATGACATCTTCTTTCCCGATCTTGGAGTCTTCAAGGAGCTCCCGCAGGGGAAACTTGTAAAACTTCAAATTCAGGCCTATCCATTTGGAAAGTATCAGTTTTTCTGTAAGAACGCATGTGATGAGGAGGTGAAGGGAACTCTGATAGCTAATGAAATAGAAGTAGGAGAAACAGACACAGTATTAGAATAACGAAAACGTGATTCGCGCATTTTTTAACTGGATAAAAGAACGCAAAGAGTGGGTTCTTTTTTTTACAATATTTGGGCTCCTCCTTCTTTTAAGTTTTAGCGCCGGCTTTCTGATTGGCAAACAGGAGCTCTCTCCGATTATTATTGAAAAGAATTCAAGCAGTACCACGCCCTAGATTATTTCAAATACATTATTCTAAAGATGTTTGCTATAATGAACACATGACACCGCGTCAAAAAATTACGCTTATTGTTTCAGTGGTTGTTGTTCTTGCGCTTGTAATCGTAGGCAGTCTCGCAAGAAGAGGTGAAGAAGCAGAACCAGAGCCGGAAATAGGAAATGGAACAGAAAAAGTAGTACTGCAGGATGAAAAGAACATTGACGCGCCTGAAGTAATAGAAAAAGAAAAAATATTTACTCCAGAAATACCTAAATTCGTTACGCCAACTAAACCAAAAAAAGAATCTCCTGCAAATGAAAAAATGGGAATCAGTTTCGGGTTATATGAAATTAAAGTAGATAAAAATGGATTTACGCCCAACAGCATCGCTGTAAATAAAGGAGACATTATAGATCTGAAAATTCAGGCAGTTGATGATGACTATGATTTTGTAATTCTATATTACGGAGCATATATCTTGATAGAGAAGGGGACCACTGGGACATTAAGCTTTGGAGCAACTGATACAGGAACAATTATGTTCACATGCCGCGATCTGTGCCCGAACGAGGGAAAGAAAGGAGAGTTTATCGTTATTCCATAAATATCAATATGTAGAAATATCGACATATCGAGATATCAAAATATCAAAATATCAACATATCGAAATATCAATATATCAACATATCGATACATCGAAATATAAAAATGGTTTCAATAGAAAAATTCGAAGATTTAATATGTTGGAAAAAATCAAGAGAGTTAGCAAATTTCATATATGATATAACGGACAAATCAGAGTGGAAGGATTTCGACTTGAGAAGGCAAATTCGAAGAGCAGCAACTTCTCCAATGTCAAACATTGCAGAGGGATTCGACAGAGGCACAAGAAACGAGTTTGTTGACGCGCTGTTTATCGCAAAAGGAGAAGCCGGAGAAGTAAGAAGTCAGCTATATATCGCATATGATAGAAAGTTTATAAACGAAGAAATGTTAAAAAGAGGACAAGGGCTCACCGATGAGTGCTCAAG
>CEPX01034080.1_pt1 | contig 11957 bp, 7 predicted proteins | sample 361361 | NCBI WGS metagenome assembly CEPX01 (sample SAMEA2619974, study PRJEB7988) | marine metagenome | biome: marine biome (ENVO:00000447); feature: mesopelagic zone (ENVO:00000213) & marine oxygen minimum zone (ENVO:01000065); material: "saline water (ENVO:00002010), including plankton...
AAGATATTGCAACGTTTGTAAGGATGTCGCTATATACTGTAAATGCTATGAGGATTTGTCTTATCCGGGGTAAATAATAAGGGATAGAATTTATACAAGGGTAAGGCGATTTGATCCATCCTTCGCCCAAGTTTATTGCTTAACAAAGCATTGAAGCACCTTTTGTCCTTTCATATTTTCAGACGTTTGGTAAATTCTTGTGAATTGATGTAATTGAAACCGTATCCCAGATTATTAAAATGAACAATATTAATAAAGTGAATGATAACAAAATCGAATGGAATAAAGAATATGTCCTTGAAGTCCGTGCAGAAAAAGAAAAGTACAGGGGTTCAAAAGACTTAGAAAAAGCTGTACATCTATTAAGTGAGAAGATATACAAAGATGATATTCATTTTGTTTTGGAGTTAATCCAAAATGCTGAAGATGAGGGTGCTCATGAACTGACAATATTTTTAGATCAAAATAAAGTAATCGTAAAAAACAATGGTCGAACATTCTCTAAGAAAGACGTCAAGGCAATTTGTTCCATAGGCGGGGGAGATAAAAAAATGAAAATTGGGTTTATGGGTATTGGTTTTAAATCTGTTTTTCATATTACAGATGTCCCACAGGTCATATCAGGCCAATTCAATTTCACAATCGATGATTATTTGTATCCCGAACCACAGGATTCTTTTAACATCGAATCATTTGATTATAAACCGAAATCCGGTGCGATATTCGTTCTACCACTGACAAAGAAATATCAGGATAACCTAGATGATTTTTCAAAACGGTTGTTTGATGTGGATGAAAAAATTCTTCTGTTTCTGTCGAACCTTAGAAAGATCCATTTTATTGATGCTACTAAAAAAACTGTCTCAAAATGGTCTTATGAAAGAATTACAGATGGTGATTTGGAAAGCTTGATTAATACAAAGAAAGATTACAAGGATACTTGGAGAGTTTTTAAGAAAATTATTCAGGTAGAAGATAAGTCCCTTATTAAAGGAGTTGAAGATAAGGAAGAGATTGAGAAAACTACGATTATTGTAGCCTTTCCCAGTCCAAATATTGAAAGTATAAAGAATTGTAAAAGAGAACCACTATATTGTTATCTGCCAACTGAAAAAAAAGTACAACTCCCCTTCATTTTACAGGCAGATTTTATACCCAATGCGGGTCGTAATGATATTGATAATAAACCCAGATGGAACACGTGGTTGTTTAAGAAATTGGCACAGCATACGGCTGAATCAATTATCAAGTTACAGGACGATAAATTATATTTCAAATTATTTTATGAGCTAATCCCAATTACTATTGATTATTACGATAAGGAAATAATAGAGAAATTTCTCACGCCATTACATAACAGCTTAAATAATAAGGAAATTGTCTACTGTAAAGATACGAGTTGGCATAAGGTTGAAAATAGCACATTAGTTGAATCGGATCTGGATGAACTGATTGGAGTTGATGATTGTAAAGCAATTTACGAAGGAAGTGTTTACCCAGCGCTGGTTTCGATATTTACAGATTCGGTAAAGGATGTCCTCAGCTCTTTCGAAATTTCAAAGATAGATATAAATGATATTGGACTACTATTTAAAAATCATAACTCACTGACAAAGAAATCATATGATTGGTTTTTGGATATTTACTCTTACTTGGCTAGAAAAAGACAAGATTATAATAATTGGGGCCTCCCTGAGGTATATGAAGAACTTGAGACCATCCCATGGTTATTAGCTCATGATCGTACACTAGTTGCTCCTATAGTAGAGGGTGCAGATGATAGGCTTGTGACATATCACCCAAAAGAAAAGAACCTCGGTATATTGCCGAAGATATTTGAAGATGGTGAGCTTGTATTTCTACACAAAAGATTAAGTCGTGAAAAAGGTGAGAAAAAAATTGATGAAAAAAGGGAACGGATCAGGGATTTTATTGTAAGTCAATATCGTGTGACACAATTTATTGATCCACATAAGATTATTAATGATGTCATATTACGTAAATTCAATAATGATGTTTATTTGAAATACAGTACAAAAAAACTCGTAATTCTAACAAACTATATTCGTGAAAATATCAAAGCTTGGATAAATAAGAAAAAGAGTGCCAGAACATATGTTGATGTTGATGAACTTTATCGGGAATTGGGGGAGATGCTCTACCTCAAAGTGAATTGGAAGGTCGGTAGGAATACTCATAAGGGATTCATGAAACCAACACAAGCGTACATAAGTGGTAGAAGAAAAGCCAGAAGTAAAATCTATGAAATGTTTTCACAGCTTGATGAAGCTCCATTTATTTCCGGTGATTACTATAATACCCATCATGTTCGTGGTTATTCTAAAGCTGACATGGTTAGTAGAGGAAGAAATGTCAAATCGATGCCCTGGGACGAATTTTTTAAAAAAATAGGAGCATGGGAAACCCCAAGAGTAATCCCCAAGAAACCTATAAGTATTGATCGATATTCATCATCTTGGAGTTTTATTAAGAAATTACCCGGTGAAGTCAATGATGCTGGATATACAGTTACTGAAGATTGGGTTATGCCTGAATTTGAAAAAGTGATTGAGACCTATAATAGTATGCCTAGGAAGGGAAAGAAATTACTTATTGAATTTAGTAATCAAATAAGATCGAAATGGGCTAATTATAATAAGTACAAAACATCTGTGATAGAATGGCATTTCCATCGTCCTTTTGTTAATACAATTGATAATAGTACATTTCTTTATGCACTCCAGACGAGGAACTGGTTTTCAGGAAATGGAAACCCTCTATCTGTACCAGATCAATATTTTCTATCTTCAGAAAAGAATAAGAATTTATTACCCCCTGATACTCAATTCATACATGATGAGAGGTTCAAGACATTCTACAAGGATATCGGTGTACAAGAAAAACCTGAAAGAGAGAAAGTCTTCACGTACTTCAAGACAATAAGGAAAGAATGGCAAAAAGGTAGTTTCCCAGACAATTATACTGATATTCTATCTAACATTTATTCGTATCTGTTAGCTGATGATTCAATTGATAATTATTTATCGAAGTTTAAAAGGTTTAAGTCAGTATTTATCCCAACAGAAGAACAGTTATGGTGGCATCCGTCTCGTGTTTTTTGGAATGATCATTTAAAGACATTCGGGAGACGCAGAAACTATCTTGAAAAGCTTTACCCAACCGATGCAAAAGAGAGTTTTAAATTACTCGGTGTTGAAGAAGACCCATCTATTGATTCTTGTATTGCTGCCTTGAATGAGATAAAAGAAACCAATGAGATTGACTATGAGGCCATCAGATATATAAACGATATTTATCGCTACCTAGACAAAGTAGTCAACAAAGAAGATGGCTCTGATTACTCTGTACTGTCTCAACCATTATTTGTCAGTAAGAAAAAGAAGTTTCATTCCCCTGAAGAAATCTTTTACGTTGATGACCCATGGTACGAAAGATTAAAGATTAAGGGTGTAGAAGTGCTGTATTCTATTTATCCATATCATATATTTAAGAACTTTCTTAGGATAGCGGGTGTTCAGGCTCTTTCAGATAATTATTCGATCAAATGTAAATACACAGGTAAATCTTCATTTACAAAGGCTGATAGCGACTCAATAATTACTATGGCAAACTATTTGAAACCATATGTTCAATATACCGATCCGGATGCACCAGGGTCGTTTTTTGAAAAATTAGACAAACTGAGAAAAATATCTGTTTACAGGGTTGATTCGCTCTCTCTTCAACTCATTCAAAATGATGGTAAAAAAGTAGATGAAGAGAAAAATAAAGATGTGTTCTTACAAAAACACAATCTTGACCTAATAGTCATAAATGACGGCAATCCCCTTACTGAATTTTCTGAACCATTGTCCCATGAATTATATAGACTTTTCTGGGAATTTGGGTATCCGGAACTAAAACCGATTATAAAGGAGTTAATTGAATGTGAAACGTTAGAAGACAAAAATATTGTCATTCAAAATTATGGTACACCGGACGAGATAATTGAAAGTGGACAGGATACTGGGGAACACGTCCTCCTGGAAGGGAAAAAGGATGAGAAAAAGATTCAAGATTCGTCAAGGGAAAATGGTAAGGCGGTAATTAAATCTGATTCTGAAACACCACAAATTGGGATTATATATACTGAAACCGATGTAGTGTATCGTTCGTGGGATGAAATAACTCATATAAAAACAGTTTATAATCCTGATAATGGTGAAGATTACGGTTTAGTTTCCGAGGGGAGGGTAACTAAAGGTATCCGGGAACCAGTTAAAACAAATAAAATAAAATCAACCCCCATTAAAAGAAGAAATACTTCTGCTTTGAGAACAGAAGATCATGCATTAAATATTGTAATGTCCTTTGAAAATGAGGAAGGACGAAATCCAATAGATGTTCATGATCAAAAGAGGGTTGGTTACGATATTAAATGTGATAATAGGTTTATTGAGGTAAAAAGTTTTAGTGGAAAGAAGGGACAGATAACTATTACACCCTATGAATTCAAAGCAGCGAGAAAATTTGAGGAGCATTACTATATTTATGTCGTTTCTCAGCTGACAACAGAATTTGGGGAAATTGAAATTGAGATAATTCAAAACCCAATTAATACAATTGATTTCGAGATTACAGGAAACAGGGTGGCAAAGAATTTCAATGGTGAAAAAATAGTTTATTTAGAGTGTAGACAAGATAGTAGCTAATTTTTTCATCTTTTCTCCTTCTGGAAAGTAAACATAATGTAATAAGTTATAGATATAATTCAAGAGGAAAGACGGGCTTTAAGGGCAAATTTGGTAATGGTGGATCGAATATCCGAGGAAAGAAGAAGCTGGAACATGAGCAGAATACACTCGAAGAATACTGCCCCAGAACTAGCCGTTAGAAAATGGCTGCATAATTATGGAATTCGTTATAGACTACATGTTAAAAACTTGCCGGGCAAACCAGATTTAAGCAATAAGAAGAAAAAGTTTGCTATTTTTGTAAACGGCTGTTTCTGGCATCAACATGTAGGATGTAAACGAGCAACAATACCAAAATAAAATACAGAATATTGGAAACCAAAACTCAAAAGGAATATTCAAAATTATCAAGAAAATGTTAAAAAGCTTTTATCTGGTGGCTGGAAAGTATATACTATATGGGAATGCGAAGTGAAAGTGCAAAATAAATTAGACAAACTTGTATTTGACATTAAAAAATATGAAAACTAAAGTTCTAACCTATGGAGAATTATTTTGCGGTCCAGGTGGAATAGCAAAAGGTGCTAAAAACATTCAATTAATTTCTAAGGGCAAAAAATATGTAATTAGGCCAATATGGGCAATTGATAATGATAAATCTTCATGTCTTACTTTTAGAAAGAATATCTTCCCTTATAAATCTGATATAATAACAGCTATGGATTTACCATCAATGAACGGAGATGGAACGCGATATGTAATAAATGATGATATAACTAAAATAGACTTTACAAAGTTGCCCAAAGTAGATGTGCTTGCATTTGGCTTTCCTTGTAATGACTTCAGTATGATAGGTAAAATGGAGGGTATTAAGGGTAAATATGGTGCCTTGTATAAATATGGTGTCAAAGCTCTTGAGGTATTACAACCAGAATTTTTTATAGCTGAAAATGTGTCTGGGTTAGCCAGTAAAAATCAGAAAAATGTTCTTAAAAACATAATAGAAGAAATAAAGTCTGCTGGGCCTACTTATAAAGTTTATAATGATTTTTTCCGTTTAGAAGATTATGGCATCCCTCAAACAAGACATAGAATATTTATTGTTGGATTTAAAAATCATAATATTGAATTTGTAAAACCTAAACCAACATATGAAACAATTACTGCTTATGAAGCAATTGTAGAAGGAAAGGTATATGGTGAAGGACCGTTAAAAAAAGATACAAAAAACCACGATATAAAAAAGCCGCACCCAAGAGTACAGGCACGACTTTACCAGACCAAACCTGGACAAAATGCATGGACAGCAGATCTTGATGATGATTTAAAACTAAAAGGAGTAAAGGGTGCAAAGTTTAGTAGTATATACAGAAAATTAGACCCTAAAAAACCAGCATACACAGTAACTGGGAGCGGCGGAGGCGGTACCAGTATGTATCATTGGACAATGGCCAAAAACAAACAGCGGGCATTAACAAATAGGGAGAGAGCTAGGCTTCAAACTTTTTCTGATAATTTTATTTTTTATGGGAACCATACTGAGGTAAGGAGACAAGTTGGTATGGCAGTTCCAGTAAAAGCAGCGGAAATGATTTTTAAGGCATGTTTAAAAACGTTTTCAGGAATATAGATTTTAGAAATTCATAATATTGAAATCCATTATAAGCGGTATAAGCGGTAACTGAACATCGGTTAATAATTTAGTAGTACATTTATTCTCCATAGGGAACTTTACCAATACTATTTAGTTTATTTTTCATTCTAAATTAACTATAGTTCTATTATAATTATTATAGTTCTGGGAACTATAGTTTATAGTTCTTATATTCTTAATAGATTTATTAATAAAATAACTATGGAGCCTAGAATGAAAGCTAAAATGAACGACAAAATAAAAGTGGCAATGAATTTACCGAGAGGATTGATCGGGGAGATGAGAGTCAGCATTAAGAATGGCGACTATAAAGACATGACCTCTTTAATTGAATACGCTGTTGACGAACTACTTGGTAAAGGCTCTACGCCTAATGAACAGATATTTGATTTAGACTCATTGGCAGAAAATGAATTTGATGTAACTAGTGAACCCGGCAGGCAGCAGAGCAGTTATCCGCAGAGAGGAGAAATGAAACTGGCCCCCAGCCCTCCTATAGAGCTTACTCCCCCCCCTTTCTCTTTAGAACCGTTTCTAGATTTAATGAGCGCTAAAAATGTAATAGATGTCCATATTGATAATTACACTCAATCGCTTCCGCTATTACACCCTGATAAAGAATTATGGGGCCAAATAAACAGAATATTCCCTATCAAAGCTGCCTTAAGATGCATTCACGTATATCTAGCTGATAGTTTTACAGATGGATATATCGATATCGCAAAATTTCATAAGAGAAGTGATTTAGCGGAAAATTTTGGTTTTTTAGGAAATTTATTTGCCCAAGCAGATAAAGAAGCAAAAAGACTAAAAGGATCAAAAATATCAACTGGTTTCCCAATAGGTGATGGATACAGAATGGAAAAAAGCGTTGCAAGATTTATGGATCATTACTGTTTCACTATAAGAAAAGATAATTCAGTTGACGGAGCCCTTGCAAAAATGAATTTAATTAAAATAGTTCATGACAATGGCGTAGGATATAAAGTCGGAATCACAGAGGCGGGGTATAAATTTGCAAAACTGCCTAACCCCGTTTTGGATGGTAAACCTTCAGATCTTACTAATCCTGAATTGCAAACGCTGACAAGAGAAGAGGTAGATTTTTTACTTAATCATCTTGCCGAATTTTATCCCGCAGAACTCAATGGTATGAAAAAGCTGCTGAGTAAAATAGCAGGTGGCGCAAATACGCCTAAAAAATTAAAGCATAGTATGGAAGAATATCTCGGTATCAGTCAATCGGAAAATGCTCTAGGTATAATGGTAAACGGACTTGTTTCCAGGTGCGCGGAACTTTCCTTGCTTGATAAAACAAAACATGGCCTAAACGTGATCTATAATGTCACGCCTGAAGGTCAATCATTAATTAATAACTAAAGGAGTCATTATGGCACCACAATTAACAGATACACCAAGTGATACCCGAACACTATATAGACAAATAGGGCAAGATTATGAACTGGCCAAAGGACTAGTCCATGGATTAATGAAAGATTCTATTCAGAACAGTCTTGGCCACAGGGAAAATGATAATGGAGATGGCTGGGGAATGGAATATGAACTAATTGAAAACCCAGATCAGAAGCTTCTTACAATTACTGACTGGGGAACCTCAGGCCTTATCGGGGATACATATGATAATATACATGAAGTGCCAGATGCTATTTTTCGTGATCCCGACCAAAAACTGGCAAAGTTCGAAAAGATTATTAATCCAGGAATGAACGTTGCCGGTGCTGGCGGAAGTCAAGGCAGAGGGAATACAACATATCAGCATAATTCCGCTGTGCATAAAATTATGTGGGACTCACTTTGTGATGATGGAAAGTATGTTGCCAATTGTAGATATATTGATGAAAACGACAGGTTAAGACAGTTTGACTGCCCCTTTTTAAATGAAGAGGCACATAAATTTATTAATGATGAGGCAAGCCTGCTGCCGCTAGAACGAGTTGGCTTGCGGGTAACTATATTTACTCCAAACGGAGCACTTGATGCGGCAATAAAAGAGGACACGTTTGCCAAAATTATTGGAGACACATGGCATGAACCTTTAGGGAAATTTAGAAAAAATATTGATGGTATTATTATTACTGTTAAAGGTAAACAAAAAAAAGTGGAATTGCCTGAACATTGGAAAAAATATTATAATGAAGAATACGAACCTAACCATGTATTTAAGAAGGATAACTTGCCAATAACATTTTCTTACCAAAATACACATGAGGGTATTGAGCGGCAGACAGTTACAGCCCGAGTTTCAAAAGTTGCGTATATACTTGCTGAAAAAGAATTAGATGAAGACCAGCGCGGAATTATGGTGCACAGAAATAATATGCCTATTAATCAAACAAATCCCATTCTTCGAGAGCTGGATCTGCCTATAGAATATAAAAAACGAGTTTTCGGTTTCGCAAAGCTGGAAAGTACTCCAGTTAGGCCCATTAACAAATCTTATGAGGATATGATCAAAAGAGCAGAAGATCCAGTACATTACTCGCTTTCTCCACGACTTTCAGTATATGGTGCTTTAAAAAATGCAATAATTGAGGAAGCAGAGGATTTTAAACAGCGTGCTGGAATCAGATCTAGAAATGCTGCGCATGTTGAAAGACAAAGAAGAAGAGCTGCCAGCTATGCAACATCTAAAGCAAACGAATATCTTGCTGGCCTTGGAATTGGAGGATCCGGCGGCGGAAGACGCCGAAACGAATTCATAATCAGTGTGAAAGATATAAGTTATCCGAGAGAATCTGCTGCAGTACTTCTTAATGATACAGTGGATAATATTGTATTAAGACTAAAAAATAAAACCCCAAATGCTCAGACCGCTGTACTGATATTAGAGACTATTGATAAGGATAAACACAGGATAGAATTAATAAATACTGAAGGAGAACTGTCTTTGGATCCATATAATAATTTTGATACAAAACCTCTCAGTGTAAATCTTGATAGTGATACTTACAGAAAGTTTAATTACAACAAGATTTATATAAGAGCAACGTTAAAAGATGACAATGGAAATAATCTGGCAAACAAACTGATCCCGCTGTATCTAGGTATAGAACCAGATGAAAGCACCGACAAACCAGAAGTTGTATTTGAAAGACTCAATCTCCCCAATGATAATACAAGAGTAGATATTGGCGATACCATTGATAGCGTAAAATGCCTGGTGAAAAATCGAACTAACTTTGAATGGGAGCTTTTATTAAAAGTAGCAGTTCATGATGATACAAGTGAAAGAGACGTTGAGGTACTAATTGATTATGGTGATCCATTCATCTTAGCACCAGCTACCGATCTTACATTCGAGGCTGGAGATATTAATTTTTCTGAGGAAACCTACGGATACATTGATGAAGGAAAATTAATAATAAGAGCACAATTAATTTCGTCAATTGACCAAAATGATGGGGACAAGGGTGATAAACTGTCACGAAAAAACCAGACTTTATGGTTGAATATGGATCCACGCGGCAGCGGTGGTTTATTTGAGCAGCCGAGATTTGTAATGGGACTCCCCACAGACCCAAGATGCAGAGTAAGGGGAACAAATGGAACTAGAACAATAACTATTAACGAAGCTCATCCTCATTTTATATCACTAGAGGAAGATAATGAAGTAGAAAAAGACTACATTTATCATTTATGTTTGATGGAAGGATTGAGGTACAGTTTTGTTCAAGGCTTCAGAAATCCCTTTGCCTTAGATCCAAGGGAAGACTTAGCAGCCTCAGATATTATTAGGGAGATATTTACTGCATTAGATACTGGACTTGGACGCTATTACGGGAGTGAATAATGGCTGTAGTCACCGAATATAATAAAGAAGGAAATCCAATCATTGAATCGTTTGGAAGTATTGCAAGTGCTGAGGATCGGGCAAGGGCGCTTATTTTGGCTGATGAATTAAAAGAAGCTATTCCAAAAATGGAGAGTGATTTAGTTGCCAGGGGTTTACTACCAAAAAATCTAAAAGCCAAGCAGTCTGGAAATGCTGAAACCTGGTGGGAGCTTGGTGCCCTGCTGGCAGAATTTATAGATGACAATGAACTCATCAAAACATCCGATTTGCAACTAATTTATGGAGCAGTGGCTCTATATGCTTCAGATAGAATCAAAAAAGCTGATCGAGGTAAAAAAAGAAATCATTTCAGAAACTGCTACCGCCTAAGCAAACTGCCTAAGGATAAAGTATTGAAAAATCAGTGGTCTCAGTGGTCTTATTTACTGGACAGCACATCTTTGAGAGCTGATAAAAGAGCTGATGAATGGCTGCAAAGAAATATTGACAAAATCGCACCTTTAAAAAGAGATCCATTTAGAAAGATGGTGCAGTTTATTAACAATGAAGTCTGTAAAAAAGGAAAGATAGAATTTGAAATATTTTCCGATGATGAGTTTCGTGAATTATGGGATGGAAAACTGGATGAGTTTCTTGCTGGGCTTGATAAAGAAAAGTAAATCAGTAAGATTTGCCGGAGAACAACAATGGCAATAAATGACTAAAGAAAATAATAAAAAAGGTATTGGTTATTCTTGGAGAAGTCTGAAGAAACTAGAGTGTCCCAAGGTATAGATGGATATATGGATAAAACAGGAAAAGAATATAATTACGATAACTTTGTACCAAATCATAGAAAAATTACCGTTGGTGATGTTGCAGTTATAAGGAAAGAAAACTCAATTATAGGATTTGGTGCAATAGGAGATATTATTGAATCAAAGGGGGAAAAAGTCCATAGACGCTGTCCTCATTGCAATAAAACGGATATAAGACAAAGAATTAATTTGATTCCAAAATGGAAATGCGGTAGATGTACAAACACATTTGCGGAACCTATTATTACAATTGCGGATGCAATGCTATATTGTGCAAAATTTGAATCTTTTAGTTATTTTGAAAATTCTCCGAATTATATGATAATAAAAAATTGTTCATCGAAAGGTATTGGTACTAACTCTCAGAATTCAATGCTGCAATTGAATCCGTTAAAACTTCAAAAGGTTATTGGTGATGTTGAGTTGTTAGATACAACTATTAATGCTATTAGACAATCTTCAGGACAAGGTATAGGATTATCTTATGAAGAGCGTAAAGCCGTAGAAATGCATTCTATGGAATTAGCTGAAAATTTCTACAGAAATAATGGTTGGGATGTTGCGGATGTTTCTAGAGCAAAGAGAATGAAAAAGACTCTGTTCTATTTGTTGTATCTGAAATTATTCTTGAAAAGATTGAAGATCGTTGGACAGCTTCAGGGGGTAAGATATCTTTCCATGAAAACCCATGGATTATTGATGAAAATTTCTTGACAGCAACGAAGTTTATATACAAAATACATAAGTAAATATAAAATAATTATAGAAAGAATTATTCCTGAATGAGTAGCATAAAAGAGAGTTGAAACCCGCCAGCCGAGCCGAAAGACCGCGGTGGTTAGTCCAGAAACGGAAGATGTGCCCTCAAGGGAAATCAACGACCGCCTGATGTGCGGTCTTTTTCGTTTATCGATATTCCCATTGTTTTACATTGAATAATTCCAATAAACATGTTAATTTTAACCAACGTTATGGCCGTGCTTTAACCCAACTTGCAG
>CEPX01009204.1_pt1 | contig 11954 bp, 8 predicted proteins | sample 361361 | NCBI WGS metagenome assembly CEPX01 (sample SAMEA2619974, study PRJEB7988) | marine metagenome | biome: marine biome (ENVO:00000447); feature: mesopelagic zone (ENVO:00000213) & marine oxygen minimum zone (ENVO:01000065); material: "saline water (ENVO:00002010), including plankton...
CCCCCTCATCGTCGTCGAATTCATGCTTCGGGTGGTGCCGCCCGTCGGGGACCAGATCTTCCTGCCGGACATCCGGGCGCTCGTGTATGAGCTTCAAGATCACGGGTTCGAGTTCACCTTCTCGTCAGATAGCTTCCAGAGTACGGATACGCTCCAACAAATGCGGGCACGCGGGGTGACGTCGACTCTGATCTCCTGCGACCGCTCGACGGTCCCGTACGATCAGCTCAAGACGGCGCTCTACGAAAACCGGGTTCGCACCTACGAGTACCGACCGTTCCGCACGGAGGTCACTGGCCTGGAGTACAACCGGGCGAAGGGGAAGGTCGACCACAAGATCCATGGCCGCAAGGACGTCGCAGACGCGGTGGCCGGAGTCGTGTACGCCCTGTCGAATCGCTCGACTGCCGGGGTACGACTCGGGCACGTTGCGCCCATGCACGATGATGGGGTACATGACGACTACTCCTGGGTGACCGATGGGAAGATTCCCGTGACCCCTGGAATGGACGTCGACACCGAGGTAGGTGAGGTAGCTCCTGTGTCCTTCATCGTCGGATAGAGATGGGCTGGACAGCAGATGCAGCTCGCACGGTTCGGGCGTGGTTCGCGGCTGAGCAACAGAGCGAGGAGCGCGCGCTGCGCAGAGGGTCTGATCGGCGGAACCCTGGCATCAGCAGGGGCTCGTGGCAGGGGTACGGCGAGATCGCAGCAGCGCTCCAGATAGAGCACGACCTGCGGGCGAGGTTCCTCGATTACGAGGAGATGGACGACTATCCGGAGGTCTCTGCGGCGCTGTCCATCTACGCCGATGACGCGACCATTCCGAACAGCGAGACCGGGCACGTCATGTGGCCCGTCTCTGAGGACTCCACGGTGCAGCGGATCTTGGAGGATTTGCTGTGGCGCCGGCTCGACGTCGACTCCCGTGCCCGTGACGAGGTCCGCACTCTCACGAAGTACGGCAACGGGTACGGAGAAGTCCTGCTGTCGTCGAAGCCAAAGGGGGTCATCGGGCTCGGAGAGATGCCCCAGCCGACCATGCGCCGCATTGAGCACGACGGCGGCGGTCTGATCGGCTTTCTTCAAGACCCGACCGGAAAGTTCGGGGTCGGCCGAGACGGCGGGGCGGCCATCGTCCGGGCTCTTTCGTCCGACCGAAGAAAGACCGGGGGAGAGCTGGTCAGGAGCGCGGCCGAGAAGTCCGGTTTCGTAGCCTTCGAGCCGTGGGAGGTCATCCACTGGCGTCTTCGCGGCCGGATCCCCGGCAGTACCTACGGGCAGTCCATCGCGGAGCCCGCCAGGTGGGTCTGGCGTCGACTCGTGATGGCTGAGGACTCGGCGTTACTTTATAAATTAACAAGAAGTCCGGCCAGATACGCGTTTTATGTCGACACCGGGGACCTGTCTCCGTCGAAGGCGCTCGCCCACGTCAATGCGGTCCGACGCGGGTACAAGAAGCGCCGGATGATCAATAAGGCCACAGGGAAGATCGACTTCCGCATAAATCCGACAGCCCATGACGAGGACTTTTGGATGCCCACGAGGGCAGGCCAGGACTCGACGCGCATCGACGTTCTGAGCGGGCCGGATTTCCAGATCGTCGACGATCTGGAGTTCTTCCTGAAGAAGCTGTTCTCGACGCTGCACGTGCCGCCCAGTTACATGGGCCGGACGGGCGAGACGTCGAGGGCGGCTCTGAGCCAGGAGGACGTGAAGTTCGCCAGGGCCTGCATGCGTGTGCAGCGGGCGTACATTTCCGGGTACACCCAGGTGGCCAGGGTCCATCTCGTGGCGCTCGGGATCGACCCGGATGCCGTGAAGTGGCAGCTCCGGATGACGGTGCCGAGCCAGATCCTGGAGATGACCCAGATCGAGACCCTCGGTGCTCGGGCAGACCTGGCGTCCAGGGTCGAGCCCTACTGGACCAAGCGGCAGATCCTGACGCGAGTCTTCCACATGACCGACGCCGAGGCCGAGCAGACGATCCGTGATCGGCGGTCCGAGTCCAGGGCCGAGCAGATGGGCGATGCCCAGAACCAGGACGACATCGCGCGCACGTTCCCAATGGCGGAGCCGCCAGAAGAAGGAGAGGGGCCGCAGCCGCCCCCTCCGCCAATACCTCAGCAGGCTCCAGAGTCGGCCGGTGAGGTCGAAATGGACCGAGCGCTCAGGCGCGCCCTGAGGACGTCCCCGGAGCTTCGACGAACGTCGGAGCTGTTGGAGGATGCAAATAGGCAGCTTGACGCAATGCGACCACTGGTCAAGGATGTCCGCACGATCCTCCGCCTGTCGGCGAAGCGAGGTACCTGATGTTGATCCGAGAACGGGACCTGGAGAAGCTCCGAAAGGGCAGCCATGAGGTGGTCATCGAAGCACTCCAGGAAGCAGCCGGGGCGCGACCGGTTGCGACCTTCCCGGACCGGGCTCTCTTCGTCACCGATGATGGCCTGGTGTCCAGGCAGTTTGTCTTCGAGGGTGAGGAGCTGAAACTGGAAGAGGGCGAGTCCGTCGATGAGCAGGTCTTCGACGAGAGCGAGATGTTCGTGCTCGTGTCCGAGGCCATTCAGGAGGCCGCTCGGGACATCATCAATGACGACGAGGTCGACTGCAATCGATTGCAGTGGATCGGGGAGCATATTGTCGCGGGCGAAATGTACCTGTACGAGGACGTGATCGCTGCGATGCACAAGTCCAGGGGCGACATCCTGGAGCGCTATGAGGCGGACCGGGAGGGCATCAGGATCGCCGCGCGCGGGCGCATTCTGGCAGCAGAGGAAGAGGTGCCGAAGCCGCGGTTCGCGAAGCTCGGTGATCGCCTGGACGGCTTCCACGAGGAGCTGGCCGAGTCGACAGAAGCTCTTGCCGGGCTCGCTGGCAGGCTTGCGCGCGAGGTTGGGGCTCTGGTATTCGAAGAGCCATCGGCACGAGGGTTGGACCTGGAAGATGCTCGAACTCAGGTCCAGGTGGAAGGTGAGGAGATCGAGCGGATGCTGCCGAAGGCGGCAATTCTGTCGGGTTCCCTGCAAATGGTCGCCGACGCCCACGATGAGACAGCACACCGAGTTCGTGGCCTGACGGTCATGGCCGAGTTCCTCAAGAGGGCCGCGGAGCCCACACCCACCAAAGACCCATGACGCATCCCCAGTTCAAGGTTCAGTCGCTCGACGAGGACATGGCCGCGCTCGGCATCGACGGCGAGGAGACCATGCGGCTCGCCCTCACCGAGGGCATGTACTCCGAGGACACCCTCGCTGAGGACGAGGACCCCATCGACGGCAAGCTGGTTACGCGGGACCTGCTCCTGCGGATCGCCAACCTGCCGCTGGCCGAGATTGAGGTCGAGAAGGTGCAGGCCGTGTTCGATGGGCTCATGGAGAAGGAGCTGCCGGAGGGCGACGAGGACATCGAGAACGACACCAAGCGCGTCGTCGAGTCCCTTCGCGCGCGCCTCGACGAGGACGACGAGGACGAGGACGACGAGGACGAGGACAAGAAGAAGTGCTCCTGCGAGGGTGAGGAGCACATCGAGGGCTGCAAGCTCGCCGAAGGCGCCGATGAGGACGACCTCCTCGACGAAGCCAAGAAGTTCAAGGTCAAGCGCCGCCGCCAGGCCGGCGTGGCCAAGCGCGGCCCCCGCAAGAAGCACGCCACCAAGGGCAATCGGATGGTGGGTGGTCGGGCCGTCAAGGCCGAGCGCGCGGCTGGCGGCAAGAGCAAGCTCAACCGCGAGAAGCGCCTCCTGAAGCGATGGCGCAGGACGGGCCCGGGCCAGAAGAGCCGCAAGAAGTCCGTGCGCGTAGCCAAGCGCTACTCGAAGGAGAGCGTCGCGAACGACCTCTTCTCGCCCATCACCGAGGAAGACGGCGGAATGGTGATCGAGGATCGAATCCTCTGCCAGCTCTACCGGTGCTTCGAGCACATCGATCTCGTGCTCTTCGACGACGACGTCCACGATGGCCTCAACGAGGTCTGGGACGCGTTCAACAAGGACATCGACGACAAGGTCTCCTTCGAGGAGGCCATCAAGGAGTCTCTCGCCATCATCGGGCGGTCCCTCGACATCATCCAGGAGGGTGGTGGCTTGATGGACTACACCGACGCGGTCGAGGGCGGTGATTTCGATCTGGTGCCCTCGGGCTACCGGCATCCCGATGACCCCGGTCTCGATGGGCGCGGGGGACCCAGTACCTTCTCCGAGGACGATGCTGGCCTCGGTCCTGATGGGGCGGGAGATCCCGGCGGGACCGAGATCTCCGAGGAGGTCTGGGCCGCCTGGGCCGAGGCCGGAGTCTCCAAGCTCGGCAGGCGGGCCGCCATCGCTGCGATGGAGACGGCTTTGATCGAGGCCGGGTACGATGTCTCCGAGGCCACCGACACGTGGTACGACGAGGCCCTCACGCAGCTCGAGGAGCGTGAGGGAAACCCGGAGGGCGGGGCCGAGTGACACATCGGTCCCGCCGGACTGCCTACAGGTCTGGACGGAAGGAGATGCTCGGCATCGACGACAAGAGCCTGCGACCGGATAAGGAGCGCGCCACCAAGAGGCGAGTGAGCAAGTCTGTCCGCAGGCGGCAACAGATGACGGCGGGCCCGGCAAGGACCCCATTGGCCGCGAAGCTCTGGAAGAGGGCGTGATGAAGAACCTGCTCGAAGATGTCTGCGTATCCGACCTGGTCCTGGTCGAGGACTCCGCGGACAAGAAGCACCGGAGGATCCGGGGCCGGTTCGGTATGTGCGAGGAGGCAACCAAGAACGGTCGCCGGTACGGTCGGCCGCTGATGGAGCGGGAGATCTTGCGCCTGAACGAGGTTGCCGGCTCCGACATGCTCTACGGAGAGCTGGATCATCCGGCCGACGGCCGAACGCTGCTCCAGCGGGCCGCCTTCCGGATCATAAAACTGCATCTCAAGGAGGACGGCGAGGTCATCGGTGACGCGATCATCATGAACACGCCCAACGGGCAGATCCTCCAAGCCATCGTGGAGTCCGGCGGCAAGGTCGGCGTCTCCAGTCGCGGATTCGGCACAACCAAGGCTCGCGCCGACGGGACAGAGGATGTCAACGACGACTACAAGCTCAAGAGCTACGATGTGGTGGCGGATCCGTCGGTACGGACCGCCATCCCGATGATCGAGTCCATCGAGGAAGAGGCGCGCACCTGGGAGCTGACCCCGGATATCCTCCGCGAGGAGTTCCCGGCGCTCTACGAGGCCGTGAAGGGCGAGTCCGACGAGGACATCGTCGCGAAGGCCGAGGAGATGGTGGCCGGGCTCTTGAAGACGCGCGAGGACGCTCTCCGTGAGGAGTACGAGGCCCGCGTGCGCCGCAGCCTGGTCGATGAGCTGCCGAAGCTCCGCGAGGCGGTCGAGGGCGAGCTGCGCGAGTCACTGACAGCCGACCCCGATGTCGCAGGCGCCAAGAGCGTCCTGGCGGCCGTCTTCGAGCTGGCACAGCCTTTCTACGCGAGCGAGGATGATTTGGCCCGTGCGGATGCTGTGCGCGCCGTCAGCGAGGATCTGGAGGCGGCCAAGGCCCGCATCGGTCTCTTGGAGGCGGAGCTTCGGCGATCGGTGCACGCGCTCTACGTCGAGGGGGAGATCTCAGGCCACCCGATGGCCGGAACCGTCCGGTCCATCATGCGCAACTGCGGCGCAGAGAGCCTCGACGACCTGAAGGAGGCCCTGAAGGGCACCCTGGAAGAGCTGGCCGACTTCTCACAGGGTCAAGAGACCAAGAAGCAGGCCGAGCGCGACTCCGAGATGGATACCCTCCGCGAGGACAACGAGACCATGAGGGTCGCCCTGGAAGAACTCCAGGGCGCATTCGATGATCTGGAGCGGAAGCGCGGCCAGTACGCGACATCCGTCCGGAAATCGGCCGAGACCATCGACGCCGTCGAGCGCCAAGTCGAGGAGTTGGAGCGCGAGAACGCCAGGCTCAAGACCCAGGCCGAGGAAGCGACCTCTCGCGAGAAGTCGCTGGACACAAAGAACAAGAAGCTGACCGAAGCGGTCAGCATGGTCCGGGGCGGCAAAAGGCTCGTCCAGGCCATCGAGGAAGGAGCAGATGCGGGGACCCTCGTCATCGAGGATGGCGAGAGTCTGGAGGACGTACGAGGCCGTGTCCGTCGCGGCTTTGGCGCTGGGGTCTCCCAGCGTGACACGCGTCCCGTGGAGAGGCTGGACGAGGACGGGAACGATTCCGGAGACTCTGTCTTTGGCGTCTCCATGGAGGAGATCGCCAAGGCCGCAGGGGTCTAGCCACCCACGAAAATCCAAACGAGGTACCCGCCATGAGCGAGACCCCCGAGAACGCCATCTTCGAGGCCGACACCGTCCACGACGACGACTACGTCCGTGCGCTGACCCGCAAGTGGTCGCGGCTGCTGGAGGGCATCGACAAGCCCATGCAGCGCGCCGTCACCGCCGTACTCCTGGAGAACCAGGTCCGGCACGCGCGCAGCAAGCTCGGCCGTCTCCTGTCGGAGGACACCTTCTCCGACGCGGCCGGCGGCTTCACGAAGTTCATCTTCCCGCTGCTCCGGCGCGTCTTCCCCAACCTGATCTCGAACCAGATCGTGTCGGTGCAGCCCATGAGCGCGCCGCACGGTGCGGTCTTCTACTACGAGTACCAGTACGGCGACACGAAGGGTCGGGCCACCAGCGGCACCAACTTCGTCGAGTCGTTCAACGCGCACTTCTCGTCGGAGAAGATCGACTACGAGGAGATCGACGACGGCACGACCGCAGCCGATCCGGTCCAGCTCGACTCGGCCGACGCGTCGGCAACCCCCTTCCAGTGGCTGCCGCTGTTCGCGCTCGACGACGCGAAGGGCTACATCCTGACGATCTCCTTCACCAACGCCGACGACAGCCTGGTCGATGATATCGTCGATGACGGTGCCGGCAACCTCGTGCACGAGGGCGGTACCACGGTCGGCACGGTCGACTACACGACCGGCGCCTGGGACATCGACCTGACCCCGCTCGGTGGCGGCAACGCCTTCGAGACCGGCACGGTCATGTCGGCTTCGTACTTCTACGACCAGGAGCGGGCCGGCACGGTCGCGACCGCCGGGACGCAGAAGTCGAAGATCCCCGAAGTCAACTTCGAGGTCTCCTCGGTCGAGGTGAAGGCCAAGCGCCGGAGCATGAAGTTCCGGACGTCGACCGAGGCCATGGACGACCTGCGGTCGTTCCACGGCAAGGACGCCGAAGCCGAGCTGATGGTCGGCATGGGCAACCAGATGGCCCTCGGCATGGACCGTGAGGTCATCGACGACCTCGTCGACGGAGCGGCCTGGGGGGCGACCTGGGCGCATTCCGGCTCCTGGGGTGGCGCGGCCGACAACCACACCGAGCTGGACTCGATCCGGTCGATGATCACGTACTTCGATGCCCTCGCGTCCCAGATCGCGAAGAAGTCGATGCGTGGCAAGGCGAACTTCATCGTCGCCTCGACCGAGATCGCCAGCCTGATGTCGCAGCTCACGACCCACGGCGACTTCATGGTCGTCAACAAGGCCGTCGAGCCCGACGTCGAGCCGGGCTACGGGGTGCTCAACGCGCACCACGGCGTCCACCGCGTCGGAACGCTGCTCAACAAGTACGCGCTGTACGAGGACCCGACCCTCGACGCCAACACGGCGCTCGTGGGCCTCAGGGGCCGCACGTACATCGACGCCGGGTACGCGTTCTGCCCCCATATCCCGATCGAGATGACGCCGACGTTCCTCGATCCGGACGATCTGAGCTACCGCAAGGCGATCCGCTCGCGGTACGCGACGAAGATGCTCCGGAACGAGTACTACGCCGTCATGACCGCGACCGGCCTTCCGTCGGTGACGGTCCTGTAGCTCCGGCCTGATCGCCCGAGTTGCGAAGTCGGCCTGGGGCCTCTATTGTGGGGCTCCGGGCCGATTTGCGTTCCGAGACACGGAGAAGAGATGAGACGCTTCAGAGTGAAGTCCCGGTTCCAGAGGCGGAAGCCAGTGGTCGCAGGAGAGCCTCGCGGCACAGAGGAGTTCACAGCCGACCCCGCGTCGGTGGATCTCATGCTGGTGGACGACATCGGGCCGGCGAAGCCAACGAAGAAGACCGCGAAGAAGGCCACGCCCACTCCAGAGCCTGAGCCCGAACCAGAGCCTGAGCCTGAGCCCACTCCAGAGCCCGAACCAGAGCCCGAACCAGAGCCTGAGCCCGAACCAGAGCCAGCCCCGACGCCAGCCCCGACGCCGGATCCCGAGCCCAAGAAGCGCTCCAGGGCACGGAAGCGCGTGCCCAAGAAGAAGACCTGATGTCGGGCGAATCCTTCGCGGAATACACGCCGCACAGGACGATCGGCAGAGGCGAGCGCGTCCGCGTGGAGACGCTCCTCGGCCATGAGGTGGTGGAGGGTGACGTTTCGTCGTCGGTCATGAGCGGCCTGATGGTCGGCAGGCAATATTTCGCGGCCGACCGGCACCGGTTCGTGGTTGTCGATTCGGTCGAGGAGAGACCGCTTCGGACCCTCCCTCCGAACCCGATGGAGCCCTCGGTCGAACAGCTCGACGAGAAGGACGAGCCCGGCGACGAGGACGAAGATCCCCCAGAGAAGCCGGCCAAGCCGCCGAAGCTCGCGTCGACCCCCGGAAAGGCATCCCTGCCTGACGAGGTGAAGAACGAGGTGCCCCGGGTGGGTAGTCTGTCGGACGACCAGGTGAGCCAGGTCTTGCGGGCGACAGGGGACGCCTTCGTCGACGTCTTGAGGCGCATCGGCGTGTACGACGAGGATGTGTACCCGGCTGCTGCCAAAGTGCAGGATGCGGCGAGGAAGGTCTTGGAGTGACGACTTCGGACATCAGAACCCCGCAACATCTCGCGCGAGAACTCGCTTGGCGTGCGCAGCATATCAAGGCGCTGGCCGTGGACGAGTTGGCCAAGGAAGCAGCTCGCCCCGACGGGCAACGCCCGCTCAGAGACCTATACGACGTGTTCTACCAGGCCCCGGCATCTCTAGACGAAGAAGAGTTCGCGGATGCCTACGCTCAAACCATCACATACGGACTCCTTGCCGCCCGCTGGCTGTCCAGCAACCGAGCCGATGTGCGCTTTGCGCGAAAGAACATCGAAGACTTGCTGCCGTCGACCAGCGGTTTCCTCCACGATCTCTTCCAGCGGTTGGTCAACTCCAGATTCGACCAGAACTTGGCGTGGCTTCTGGACGACGTAACGAGCCTCCTCTCCCGAACGATGGTCACCGAAGTGTTCCAAGGGGAGAGAGATCCCGTCATTCACTTCTACGAGGACTTCCTCGACGCGTACGATCCGAAGATCCGCGAGGAACGAGGGGTCTACTACACCCCCGACCCCGCGGTTTCCTACATCGTGCGCCAGGCCGATGCCGCGCTGCGCGAGAACTTGGGCCTTGAGCTTGGTCTGGCGGACACGACCACGTGGAAGCAGTTTGCGGAGATGCACAACTGCGATGTCCCAGACGGGGCGGATCCCGACGGCCCGTTCGTTCAGATTCTCGACCCTGCGCTCGGTACGGGGGCCTTCCTCATGCACGTCATCGACGTGATCCGGGAGACCATGACGGGCAAGTGGGTTTCGGATGGTTGCTCAAAGGAACAGATTGCTCGGCAGTGGTCTGACTATGTCCATCGGAGCCTCCTGCCTCGCCTGGGCGGCTTCGAGGTCATGATGGCCCCTTACGTCGTCGCGCACCTTCGACTTGGGCTACTTCTAGAGGAATCGGGCTTCACTTTCAGGGGCGAGGACAGGCTTCCCATCTTTCTCACCAACACCCTTGAGCCGAGTTCAGAGCCGCAGCTCAAGATGCTGGGTGAGCACGTCGCGGAGGAAGCCAGGCTGGCTCAGGCGATCAAGAACGTTCGACTGGTGACGGTGGTGTTGGGCAATCCGCCCTATTCAGGTCACTCGAGCAACCAGGGCTCGTGGTCTCGAGAGCTTGTGGCGGCATACCGGAAGATTGGGGACCGGCAGCTGCGGCTTGCTCAGGGGAAATGGCTCCAGAACGATTACGTGAAATTCATAGCGTATGCCGAGCACCGCATAGCAGTCTCCGGCTCTGGCGTACTTGGATACATTACCGACCACAGCTACCTCGATGGCGATACGTTCCCGGGGCTTCGCCATCACCTTCTGAGTACCTTCAGCAATGTGCGTGCACTCGATCTGCACGGAAACCTCAAGCGGCGGGAGTCCCCGCCCGGCGGGGGTGTCGATGAGAACGTCTTCGATATCCAGCAAGGTGTCGCCATTATCGTGGCGGCCCGCCAACCGCACCAGAAGGACCTGGGAGAGTTCCATGTAGCGGACTTGTGGGGCGACCGCAGCAGCAAGCTCGCGAAACTGGAGTCGGCCAGCGGTATCGAATGGAAACAACGCACCCGTTTCGGTGACAAGTTTCTCTTCGTAAGGCGTGGTGCGAGCCAATCTCTCGATGAGGAGTTCACAAGCTTCGATGCGGTCGACGACATTTTCGCGCCAAATGGCCGTCCCGCGCCCGGCTTTCTGACCACGCACGACTCATTCGCTATCGCCTTTACCGCTGACGACTTGGCCGACAACGTCGACATCGTCGTGCAGAGCGGTTCGGAAGAGGAAGCTCGCAATGCGATCAAGTTGTGCAGCCAGAACCAGTGGTCGTACGACCGGGCGAAATCGGAACTGGCAAGCGGGCGGTGGAGGGCACTCGTCAAAGAATGCCTGTACCGACCTTTCGACACTCGGTGGACGGCCTACGACACCAACGTTTTGGTGCACCGACGTGAGCGCGTGAGTCAGCACCTACTCGAGCCCGGGAACTTGGCTCTATTGACCACGCGGATGACCAAAGGCGACGACTTCAGGCATGTATTCGTATCCGACAAGATCACTGAAGTAATCTGCCTATCATCGAAGACCTCGGCGAACGCATTCGTCTTCCCTCTATACCTTGAGGAGGCGAACCAACTTCTGCCTGGCTCTGGCAGGAAGGCAAATATCGCAGCCGCGGTGCTGACGTCATACCGGGGGCTTCTAGGTGCGCCCCCAAAGCCCAACGAACTGTTCGGCTACATCTACGCGGTGCTCAACAGTCGTGCCTATCGCGAGAGGTACAACGGCCTGTTGGTGCGGAACCTTCCGCGGATTCCGAGGCCGGGTTCCGTAGAGCTTTATCAATCACTGGCGCAACTTGGTGGTGAACTGATTCAGGCTCATCTCCTGACGAGCTTCCCCTCTTCCCCCCGGTTCGAGCTGGACGGGAGTGGTTCCTCCGAGGTCTCAAAGGGGATGCCGAAGTTCGACAAGGCGAAATCTCGAATTCGAATCAACCCCCACCGGGCGTTCCGGCCGATTTCTCCGGAGATCTGGGACTTCAAGATCGGCAGCTATCCAGTCTGCAAGAAGTGGCTTTCAGCCAGAAAAGGCCGGGAACTCACTGCTGATGAAGTGACCAGGTTCCTGGGCATACTTTGGGCGATCGAGACGTCCATGGAACTTGAGAAGAAGATCGATTTGGCGATCGACGATGCCGGAGGTTGGCCTGGGGCCTTCGAGGGGGCGTTATGAGCGATGAGCACGACTTCCACCGGTACATTCTCGCCCATCTCGGCAGTCCGGTGTTCGGGGCCGAGATCGACTCCTCGCAGATCGACGTCTGCGTCGGGGAGGCCAAGGACTGGTACATGGGGATCGTCGGCCAGGCAATTACGGTCGATGAGACGCTGTTGGCCGGCACCTACGAATACACCGTCCCGGACGACTGCGACGAGGTCGTCGATGTCATCTTCGAGCGCACCGGTGCCGATGGATACCTCGGGTTCGATATCGCCGACGTCGAGGTCCCGGTGCCCGGTTATTCCAGAGCCTCCGGGGGCATAGGGGTTGGCGCGGGGTACTCGGATCTGATTCAGGCGCTCCAGTACCGCGAGACGGCCCGCAGGGTGCTGAGCAGCGACCGGG
>CEPX01046609.1_pt1 | contig 11953 bp, 8 predicted proteins | sample 361361 | NCBI WGS metagenome assembly CEPX01 (sample SAMEA2619974, study PRJEB7988) | marine metagenome | biome: marine biome (ENVO:00000447); feature: mesopelagic zone (ENVO:00000213) & marine oxygen minimum zone (ENVO:01000065); material: "saline water (ENVO:00002010), including plankton...
CTTCTTCTGGATATATTCAACATCTTCAATGGCAGTAGCATTTTGTCCGCCAGCCAAGGTGTCAATTTTTGTTCCAGATTCTGCACCGCGAACAGGCAAGTAATAATCTTCATCAACAGAGAGAGGATTATACCGTAAATCAACTCTTCCTGTATTTCTGTCAACCACCTGTGCCTTTTTTAAGCTTGTCTGAACTTGTTCCATGTAGTTAGAAATATCCTCAGGTGGCACATTTCCTACATCAACATAGAAAACTCTTCTTTCAGGAGATCTAACTATTCTATAAACTAGCATCGCATCTTCAACTAGAATAAGCTGTCTCCATATTCTTCTAGCTGCTTCAAGAACAGAAGAACCATATGGCAAAAATGCATCATTACCCAGGACTCTCATGTGAGAAATCTGCCAGTTCTCAAGTATTTGATTTCCCTGTGTTACCCATCTAAATCTAACTGCAGATGGATCTTCTGGATCAAACCCTTCCTCTCTTTCAATTTCATTTACAGGAATAGGAAATGCATTGATAATTCCGTAATCAGGAGAAACATCATTAAACAGAAAGAAATCTCCATACTTGACAAGATTTCTTGCCCATGCTGTAAGATTAAATTCAACATTTAAAGTATCGTAAAAAAGTTCAGTTAAAAGTTTTTCAATTGTAGGATTTTCTGAGTATACATGTAATACATTCCCATGTTCATCAGATGCAACAGTCTCTTCAGAGTAAATGTCTAATGCACTAGATATCTCTGGCGTGTATTCCATCTCACTGAAATCACTGTACCTAGCCATTCTATCATATGTTCCGTATGCACTCATTGCTGAGCTATACACTGAACTCTGATTCTTTCTAAACGACTCAAACGCAGATGAAGTCTTGATACTACTATCGAGTGTTCTAACTTTTCTCTTTATAACTGGACCACTTCTAAAAAGCGTAGTCAGTCTTCTAAATAACGAAGCTCCGCTTTGATCAGCCATTTAAAAATCTCACTTTAATAACCATTCCCACTCATTAAGTATTTTAATCTTATCTCTTATTTGAGTTTTGTGTATATTTCTAGATCTTTCTTTTGATGTATCAATATTTAAATTTTCATTTGAAGTATTATTGTGAGGCCTACCTTCTAATATTGCGTCAGGTAAATCATCGTATGTATTTCTTTTTACTGACATCGCCTTTAGCATTGATGCATTAAGATCTTTTGCATATTTGCCATAGTCTTCTGAGGCATCATATAGCCACGATCCAATAGCCATACTTAAAACTAAGTCATCATTATGTCCTTTCATAGCTTGAGCTTTGTTGTTGTTCCACACAAAAGTTTTAAGCTCCTCATAAAATCTTGAACTATATACCTTAATTGTCTTATTTCTTAAAACCTCTTCTAGTTTAGTTAGAATTAAAGTTCTTGTTTTTCCACTTGTTGTAAATCCAGCAAGATCAGTTTCACAATTAGGTGTATATCCTCCAATATATACTGCTTTTCTTTTTTTGTAATATATGTTAGGATATTGAAGCTCTTTTAATTTTACAATTGTTGCGTACCCATAAGAATTATTTTCTGGACACATCAGAGCATTATTATATTTTCTTCCAAATTCAGCTAGCAATTCTCCAAATCTATCTGGAGGAATTTTTCCTTTATATTCCGCAACGCATTCACCGGTTGTAATATCTAAAATATGAAATGCTGAATAGTCTTTAGCATCTCCTCGTGAAATATCTGCTGACATAATGTATGAATGGGCAGATAGTGGATATTCCCATATCCACACACACCTATCTGACCCCACCCTTTCTCTAGGGGGTCTTATAGACTCTCTGATATACTCTATATCATTACTTGATAGAAAGGTTTCTCCTGAGGATGCGAAGTCACAGAGATACTCCTGTGCAATCTGCCTATTTGATAAATTTTTTGTCGTTTCCTTAAACCATGCAGTATCTCTTTCTGGGTGAACGTCCCACGGAAGTTTCAAGGGAGTAAATTCATTCAATCCCGCCTCTGCATCAGTGTATAGTTTATAATACTGCCCACCTACACCGTTGGGCGTAGAAAGAATAATCACCCTACCGCCTGTTGAGATGGTAGGATATAGTCCCATCCATAATTCATCAAAATTTCTAACAAATGCTGCTTCATCAATAATCAATAATGATAATGCCTCAGATCTTCCTGCATCATCTGATGTGGGAATTGCCTTGATAGATGATCCGTTACTAAACTCTAAAAGTTGCTTATTATTTGTAATAGTTTCTGGCATTATAATCCAGGACGGAAGACTTCTTAACATTGTCTTCACCTTAGATATAAAGTTTTGAGCAACACTTAGCTTTGTTGCAATAACAAGTATATTCTTGTCTCTCTGAAATATTGCTAACCACGTTGCATATGCAGCTCCAAGTGTTGACATACCAAGTTGTCTAGATTTTAAAATTATTGAAAATCTTTCTTTTCCGAATGTTTCTACACACTCGTCTTGAAAGGGAAACGTATCAAACTTTATTAATCCTCTTACGGGATGTTGAATCTTTACATAGCTATTAAAAAAATATGTAGGATTTTTCCCACACTTAATGATTTCTTTGACCTGCTTGCTTTTTCCAGGTACAGCCATATTAATCTACTTTATAGCTTATAAATCTTCTATAGTATGCAGTTCGCTTTGGCGTAAATGGTGAGGCTGTAATGAGCTCAAGAGAGTCAGTGTTATTTACCTCTTTTGTCTTAAGTGATCGACCTGCATCGTTTTTAAAGTTTTTCTTTAATTCTTTAATATACGTCTTTAAAACTTGAATTGATTCTTCTTCAAAGACTCTTGTTTGGTCTCTTAGGTTTCTATCTGATGCAAGAATCACAACCGTTGTATAGCAGCACGTCATAACGTCTCCTTGTAACGATGTTTTTACAGACATTGTAGGAACCTTATTATTTCCATATCCGCTCTCACCCCATGTACTATTACATACTTGACCGAGTATATTAACTTCTTGTGAATTCAACATTGTTTTTCCTCTAGATATAATTATCTATTTTAGAGAGAAGTGGAAATATTCTTTTTGCAATATCTTTTTTATGTAAAGATAGAGATTTAGAATCAGGCGTCCATCCTTTCTTCCACTCTTTTTTTCTACATTCTGCAAACTTCATAGAACATTCCCTGCATACACCAAATATCTTGTAGGATTCAAAATCTAAAGATGTCGACATAGCAAACTCACATAGCCTACAAAACATTCCCGGTCTATCTATGGTTTGCATATGAATTTTTTCCTCTTTTTTCTATTTCAATTAAATTATCCACACAATCTTTAATAGCATCAACGTGTGATATAACTATAATATTTCTAAACCATTTTTTCAAAGATTCAAGAAGATTAGTACAAGATTCAAGATTAGCCACATCTAAAGCGCCAAATCCTTCATCAATAATCATCATATTTGTCTTTGTCAAAGATGATGTATTTATAAGTGCAACTCTAATTGCAAGTGAAGCAATCATCTTTTCCATTCCGGATGCAAGTTCTATAATTCTAGAGCTATCTCCATAGTCAATATAAATATCCATAGCATTTGAATCTGTATCTGCTCGTAAAGATACAGTAAATTCAACAACACCTTGTAAAATTTTAACAATTTCAGAGTTTATTACTGGCAGTCTTGACATCATAATTCTAGTAGGGATACCCTTTTTAGATGATGCCTGTAGAAAAAGATCATAAATCTTCATCTGAGCTTTAATCTCTTCAAATCTATCACATTCATCTTTCAAATTATTAATATTTACCTTAATCAAAGCAATACTTTCTACTATCGATATTCTATTTTTGTCTACTTCATCTATTTTTTGCGATATATCTTTTATCTTTGAAGATACTGTTACTGATTTCGGATCTGTATCTATAGTTTTTGATAACATTATATCTAAATCTTTAACATTCGCTTCTAGGGATCCTTGCAATAAAATAATATCTTGATTTACTGAACTTATTTCAACATCAATTCTGGATATATCTACTGTCAGTGTATCCATTTTTAAAATCAGTGCATTATATTTTTTAATTTTTTCAGACGGGTTTAGATTAGACAGATGAGACAAGTGATCAAGTGTTTGAGATAAAAGACTTGACGTTTTACTAATCATATCAGTTTGTTCTTGTATCTTTTCTTTATTTTTATATGATTCTTTGATAAACATACAGGATGGAAACATGTCCTCGCAAGGAACCCTATCAAGTCTTTCAGCAGATTTTTTTATTCTATCGAGATTATTATTAGAGTTATTAAGCTCATTTTTAATCATAATAACAGTCTTTTCAAGATCTTGAACAGCTTCTTCTTGAGATTTTAGATCATCTAAAGATGTAATATTACATACTTCTTCTATTGATAGTATTTTCTCTTTCTTTCTTTTAATAGTACTTTCGTTAACCAAGTTTGTAGATTCAAGAGAAGTTATCTTTTTTCTAAAATCTGAGATATTTGATCTTTTTTCATCTATTTCTTTCTGTGTTACAGTATCCTCTTCCCCTCCCGTAATCTGTATTTTTCTCAAGTTATCCCTAATATCTCTGAGTGAGCTAATTTTATTTTCTGCAAGTGTGAGATCACTTATACAGTCTTGCTTCTTGCTCTCTAGTTTTTCTATTTCCGTATTCCAGTCTTTATGAGAAATTGATTTCATGAGAGATTTAATAAGTGCAGAATCTTCCCTACACATATCGTACATTTTCTCAAAAATTTCTAAATCTAAAAATTTAGTTAATATTGCTTTTCTAGAAGTTGCACCTTCACTTAGAAACCTATTCATCCCACCTTGATTTGCTAGTGATGTCATAAGAAAATCATCAGAAGTTCCAATTAACTTTCTTAAAATTTTCTCTGTTTCTCTTCGCTGTTCCTCTGTAAGATTTTCAATAGTTTCTCCATTTTCATCTATCTTCTCAAGATCTAGCCCAGTTGTAGCGTACGTCTCACCCTTTCTAGTAGTATGTTTAACTGTTTTTCTTTTTATCCTTAGTTTTTCCCCATTGAGTGTTAAATCTATAGACGCAGAACAGTAATTTTCTCTACTGTTAATAATATGCTCATTTTTAATTGAACCCCTATCAGTTGTATTAAATAATCCGTACATAATAGCACCTACTATAGATGACTTTCCTCTAGTATTTTTACCAAATATTCCAGTTATTCCAGGATTATTTTTAAAATCAACGTGATTGTTCTTTCCATATGAAAACAAATTATCAAAATCTATACTGTCAATTTGCCACCTTGAATTTCGTAGAACTTCTTCTTTTTGAGAAATTGTTGAAAGATATTTATCAATTAAACTCTTTATCTCATCACTTGCATGGTCTTCTATGTCATAATTTTCAAAAAAACTATCAAACAATTGATACTGTGATTTTATATCTCTTAAATTTTGAGAATTTTCGTCAGTGCTATTAGAAATATATGATTGTGAATCAAATTGTGACTCATTTTTAAATACTACCTCAGCAGAATTCATCGACTCTTTAAGTCTCATAGATATTTCATGCATTGCAGCTTGTGTAATTATTTTATCTGATTTTATTCTAAATCTAGAGTGATTTGAATATTTCGACGCAACGCACAAAGTATCGTTAACATTTCCTCTCCACTCAATGGTTATAAATGGATTTTTATGATATATTCTGTGAAACTCTACGTCGAAGTCATCTTTATCTCTAATATCCCAAAATAAAAATCCTTTATCTGGTGTTTCTCCATAGTTTTGCTGAATTGATGATCCGCAATATCCCATCGTCTTCTTTTCGTTTAAAAATTGACGTTTGTGTATATCGCCGAGCATTGCGAAATCAAAGTCATCAAAAAGCTCAAGCGTAACATCTCCTTCAATCTCCCAGTCAATATCTGTCTTAGATCCCCATACAGCGCCGTGAAACAATGCTATATTTATATCACCATCAACAGGTTCTACTGCCGACCACCCCTCTTCATCAAAGCATGAAAATACACAAAGATTAAAATTGGAATTATCTATTTTATAAACACCTGACTTTTTATAAAGATGAATATCTTTGTTTCCAAGTGCTGAAATGATAGGGGAGATTGCATCTTGCCTATCTTTGTTAAGCATTAGGCCGTCATGATTTCCCAATATCACGTGGACTGGGCATATAGAAACCATTCCTTCGAACCACCAGGCAAGGCTATCTATCAACTCTGGAGATATGCCTTGTGTCTTTGAGTGAACAATATCACCTCCGACATAAATTATATCTGGGTTAAGACCCTTGCACGTTTTGAAAAAATGAGAAAAAGACTCTCTATATTCATCGTGCCGGGAGAGTCCTCTCCAGTGAATATCTGCTATGTGAACTATTTTCATTAATCAACATCAAACGCATTATAATTAATTTTACACAATATCAACAAATGTACAAGTCTTATTTATTGTATCTTTGAGTAATATAATATAAGTCTCTATCTAGTTCACTCTTATCCTCATGTTCATCTTCATATTCACACGAATCTGAGTGTTGAAATCCGCACGCAGAACATGAGTCATCTCTGCTTTCTGTATCATATACAACGTCACCTGGAATATCAAAGTGAGTTAAAACTCCATCATCATCACGAGATCTAAAAAGTGCATCATCTTGAAGCATCTTTTTCATCTCACTAAAAATTATAGATCGTAATTTCTTTCTATTTATACTATTCATAGCATAGATCCCTATCTAGTTATTAATTATTCCTAAAATATAGAACCTGACCCTATTGTGCCTATCTTAAATCTAAGCCCGTCTTCTTTGTTCCAATATTGTGCACTAACCCTTAGTCTTTGAAACTCTTTTTTAGACATATTTCCAACATCATTTTTAGTTTTATTACGTATCATTCTTATCTGACATCCAAAGTTAAAAAGAGATGTAGCTATATTGTGAGATTCACTCCCCATATCAGGATCAAGTGCTAAAAGAATGGAAGTTTTATTTTCTATAATCTTTCTAAATAATAGACTATTTTTAGATAATTTTGACCCTAAGAGACATGTTGCATTTTGATTAACTTTAAATAAATCAAAAGGACCCTCTACAAGAGTAAGCTCTTTACTCCAGTCAATATTAATTTCATTAAATATAATCTCTGTTTTTTTATTTCGTGAGTTAATATATCTTATTTTATTATCTTTATCGATTGATCTCGATACAAAATAATTAACTTTTCCTGTAGAGTCAAATGACGGAACTATAATTCTTCTTCTAAGTCTTCCTGTTGACACTGCACCAAGTTTAAAATACCACATATCTTCAAAAGAAACTTGTCTTTTTGTCAGATAAGAATTGCATGCTTTCATATCTGGATCTTTTGATTTTAACTCAGCAAGTAGCTGAAAATTATCAGGTAAAGATACACTAGAATCATCGTCTATTAAGACTTTTTCACCATTATCTTTTAGATTTATATCAAATAATCTCAAAAATGTCTGTGCTATCTTTGTATCTATGTGCTTTTGTATAATATAAAAGACATTATAGCTCTTAACTCCACAAACCCAGCAATGACATGCCCATGTTTGTGTATTGATAGATAGCTTTTTCTTTGATTTTCCTGAGAGGCACAACGGGCATGATACTGCAACGTTTATTCCGTCCCTTGCTATCTTAATCTCTCCAAATGTAGACCTAAGAAATTCAAGCTTTTCACTTTGTGTATTCATTCAGAATAATTATATTCTATAGCTGTGTACCTTTACATGGACAAAGTTCCAAACTTTGCTATAACGTAAGCATCAGCCATATCATAACATTTTGGATCTAAAATTACTATTCCTTTTCTAGGTCCGCTCTTGAGTGTCTTTTCAGGCCAAATATTCTTAGACTTAGAAGTGTCTAGTCGCACCCAGTTAAGAATTTGATCTTTTGTTGATATACCACACTCTTTTTCTTTTTTTATTTTTATTCCTAGATTTTTTCTAGCTGAGTTTACATTTAAAAAAATAGGTTCTATGGAAAATTCATCAAAACAAATATAAGAAACTATTCCATTAAATCTGGCAAGTTTTGACAAAGTATTTGCAGAGGAAAATCCTGATCTAAATGATTGTAAGTTTTCCTCAATAAAAACATGTGTTATGTCATTGAAAATATTTAATTCAGATATCTTTTCTCTAACAATTCCTGCTTTTTTAAATGTACTCTTCTCTTTAGATAAATCAATAAATCCCATTGTAAATTTACCATCATTTAAAATACACCACCCAGTACATGATGTTGATATATCTAAGCCAAGAACAGACATTAAAAATCCATCTTAAATCTAACAACCATGCTATCACTAACTCTCTTCTTTATTGGTTGTGAAAAATTAGATCTCATAATAACATTTAAATTTTCATCATGAAGATTTACCGAATCTATGTAAACAAATTTCTCGCCTATATCACTTGGAGATGCAGAGGCTGAAAGAAGTTTATACTGTGGATTACTTGAAGAATTGAACATACCGGCAGATAAGTTAATATTATAGGTTGCTATATGAACATTTTGTTCACCTTTGAATCTCATTTCAAATTTATCTTTTCCAAAAAATGTCAAAGAAGGAGATTTAACAAACACTATTCCTTCCTCATACAGGCAGTTTCCTGCATTTGCCCAAGTTGGATTAGGTCCTTCTGCATCTGATCTGTATAGACCGCCCTTTCCATTGTCGCTTAGAGTAATTGACATTTTATCATCAGATCCAGTTACAGAAAGATCTGTAACATATAGAGATCCAGGTTGAATTCTATTTCCATAATAAATATTTGATATGTCAAAAAAGCAAATCTCATTAGAGCTTCTATCACGAGTTCTCTGAGCAACAGTTAGTATAGGCCCTGATGTTCCTCCAAAACTTTCTGGTGTTACACCTGCAACAAGAGCTGCCATCGTAGTACTAGATTCATCATCAGGCATCGTCGATGAATCGCCATCTATTGCTGCCCTTATATCTGAAGGTGATACAGTAGAAAGCCCAGTAAATATTGCATCTTCTGATACCATATCTTCAAGAGAGATTATGCTTAAATCGATTCCCCCATACGAACTACTAAACTTTGTCTTACTATATTTTGGCTTATTTAAAATTTCATAATCTGGTGTAAATTTTCCATTATCGTTTGGAAGAATAGTTAAATTTCTCTTTTTTATAGAGCCAGTACTATAGCAAAACTGTGTTGCTGTTATATCCTCAACTGTTTCGTTAATAGTACTGGCAGTTAAGTGATATAATCGAGGATAAAAGCCTCTCTTGAACTCTCTAACGTGATTTTCAAGATTCATTACAAATCCGCCTACACCAAATGAAAATATAACATTAAAGGGATCTTCTGTCTTTTCTGTCATCGTTTGAAATGGAGTAATTAGTATTTCTCTATCTCTTGTTTCTTTTGTGAATAATGGAGGCACATAAAATAAAAGATTTTTAAAATTTAAGGGAGATGAGTCACCTACACTAGCTATCTCTTCATCAGTTATAAGCTTCTTGTATATCTTTAGTTCGTGAATTTCTGCATTAAGCGGATGTCTCAAAAATGCATTTTCTGGATCAAAATTAGCAGCTCCCCCGAAGTCTAGTGTTGGATATACACCTTCAGAAGATACATTATCGTTAAAGTAGAGTGCATCATTTTCATATCCCTCATAGTAGTTTCCAACAAAAAGTGCATTTCCATTCTTTTCAGATAAAATTGATGCAGATGGAACAAAAAAATCAGACTTTGAATCATCTATTATGATGCTTCCTGTTCCATTATTTTTTACTTCAGACCCCCATCTTACAGTAATGTGATGCCAGTTATTTCTCTTGAGAGAGTTATCAGGTGTAGTAAAGATAAGATTATTCGGATATGGTCCGGGAACTTCGTCTACATTAACTGTACTAGGGGCAATATCAGCACTATGACTAAGCTGTAGCATTAGTCTATACCCATCAACTAAACCATTAGCATCTCTGCCGCTTCCAGAAATAAGAGATAAAGCAAAGGATGAGGAATGATGAAATATAGTTCCTGCCTTGAACTCTTGTCCATATTGGTTTGGATACTTTGGATTTATATAAAAATCTATAGAGAATGCTCCGCTCATTGCAAACGGTTGAGGAGTACCCGATCTTTGAGAAAAATTTTGATAAATAATGGCAGAATTATCAGGAAGAACATCAATATCTGAAGGACCTGGGTACCCAGAACCTACAGGCGCTGACATAAAATTCAACGAGTGATAGTTTGTGTAAGCCATTTCACTTAAATCATATTTCACAGCATAAAAAGGAAAAAGGTTTTCTCTTATAATTGCTTTTTCTATCGCCACATCATTAAGGCTAAATGGAGGATCAAATCTTGTAATGTATAATCTCTTAGTATTTCTAACAGGAGTAGGTGACTGTGAAACACCGGACATATATGTTTCCATATACCTGGTAACGTCTTGAGACTCCCCTACATAACCTCCCCAGTATGCTAATAATCTTGCACTAGCAAGTGCTTCAATCATTAGAAAATCATCTGCATTATACGCTCTGGACGCAGTATATACATTTGGACTAAATGTTGCCTCACCTAATACACCCGCAGCTACTAAGTCTTTAATAGCCTTGCTAGATCTAGCTTTTATAGGCATAGAACCAGAAGTTCCAAGAGAAGAACTAAGGTATCTTGTTTCAGGGTGAAGAGTAAGGGTAAACTGTTCTTTTCTCTCTGGTGGTATCTTAATGACAGCCATAGCTTAGACCTCTAGAAATCAAGTCTAACGCGTATTGTTATATCCTTCTCATTATTCTTTTCAATTGGACGAGACATCTTTGCAACAGCAAGAAGATTTTCATTCTCATCGTATAAGCCCACAGTTGTTATATACGCAAATGCGCGCTGTGATGATTCCTGACCAGTCTCAATAACCTTGATCTTGTTAGTTGTAGTATTCACATATGTTGGGTTTGAAGAATAATTAAATTCATCAGCTGTGGCCCTGCAGAATATTAGAGTTGAATTAATATTAGTTAAGTTTTGGAACGTTATTGCTGTATTAGATCCTGATTGAAATCTACAGGCTGCAATATGATTCACGATATCATCAATAGACGCAGAGACAACAAGATCTGGAATAAACTTTGCTTGCTGATTTGTTCCTGCTATTACTAATGATGTACCATATCCTGAACCCAAGCATACCCTTCCTGCAACTCCGTTTACAGTTTGTGTTGTAACTGATGATATGACACCTGAGACATGTTGCGTTCCTGATATTATTTTAGCCATATCAAAAACAGCTATTCCTTGCTGGTAGAATAGAGTCCCAACTGTGTGATTAGTGTTAGAAGCATTTACAATATTTCCAACCTCACCTCCAAACGAAGTCTCAAGATTTGCAGAAGATCCCACGTCTGTAAAAATCATCGATCCGCTCTCTGATGTTTGACTAAGGTTTGGTTTATTTTGACATGCCCCTCCGTAATCTGAATCATAAGATGCGCTAGTGTAAAATCTCATAGCAAATGACTCTCTCTTGATTCTATCTCTAGAGAAAAGTCTCTTAAAGTTTATAAACATTGCAGTATCTATTGAATCAGAACTTGCAGTAGCGTTTGAGTAAGGTGCACTGAACTGAGAGTCTGCATTTCCTAGCAAGAGTTGTGCAAGTTGTTTATAGTTTGCTATCTTCTCTCTCATCATAAGAGACTGGGATGGGAATAGTAGTTTTCCATCTGTATCTAACCCGGTTGAAGAGCTAGCAACCAGCGCTGATCCTGAGAAAATTCCTACTGTTAGATCAAATGTTGGGTTTGCAGTTTGCAGTGTAAAGTCTTGATCATAAACAGTTTGAAATAATGAAGATGTAACACCTGGGCCCACACCGCCTGTAACAAATACCTGATAACTTCTTCTTGTAACAGAGCTAGAGACATCTGTCTCTATG
>CEPX01176910.1_pt1 | contig 11953 bp, 23 predicted proteins | sample 361361 | NCBI WGS metagenome assembly CEPX01 (sample SAMEA2619974, study PRJEB7988) | marine metagenome | biome: marine biome (ENVO:00000447); feature: mesopelagic zone (ENVO:00000213) & marine oxygen minimum zone (ENVO:01000065); material: "saline water (ENVO:00002010), including plankton...
TTACAAGACGTTAAAATCTTGCGTTTTCGTGGATGTTTGAGTTTCTCGTTCATTTCCTGGTTTTTTGCATAATTTAACGATTTGATAGTCAAATTGATTGTTGGATAGAATGCAGTCCTTGGGAAATAGTTGGCCTTTTTTTCACCGAACTCAATACCTGAATCTTTGAAGAACTGTTGTGCTGCAAAGTTCTTCAAAGAGTATATGTTAAGTGAATTAATACAGAAATGATTGTCTCTAATCTCAATATTGTACTTTTCAGGATGTAATACTTGAATAAGGTAATGTTTTCCATCACCGAAAGACCACCAAACTTCTTCAATCATGCAAATAATCAGCACACAAACATCTGTTCGCCCTTCAATCTTTGCAAGAACAAAGACAAGTTCGCCTTCTTGGTATTTCTTCACTGACCCCCTCCTACCGAGGTACTACCCGCCTGCCCTTCTGGTCGTTGATCAGAGGGGCTTTTTTTTTACAAAAACAACACGGGCTTATATCCTATAAACTTTACAAGGTCGGGTTCCAAACGAACGCTGTCTCTAAGATAGTCATACTCATTAGGTCCACTAATTCCACTATTCTGACAAAGGTTCAAAAATTTGCATCCTTTGTGGTTTATTCCTTTTACAAACCAAGAAACACCATTCGTATATACAATCACCATTCCAGGGCGAAGTTCTCCATATGTCCATTGTTTATTCATTGTTTTGTCCATAAAGAATGATAACTGGTTTTATTTGTCTGATCTGTTTAAGCAAATCACTTTCATCTAAGCTTATATTGCAACCATAAAAATCATAGTTCTTGCCAACATTCCATTGCATAAAGGTGTTATTGGGATCTTTCATGAGCTTCAAAGTAAACATAGTTTCTCCTGCTGATGACGACTTCACCATATTTGTTATAAGCCAAGAAATGCCATTTTTATACATTATCAACATTCCCGGCTTTAAGTCTTCATGAAGTATTGTTTGATTGTTCATTTCTTATCCTAGTAAAGAAATATGATTGGTTTTGTTGGAACGATTGATGTATATTCTAGAGCCAGATGCTTCGAATCATTCGTAACCACTGTTCCTAGATACCACTTGGAAGCTTCACCAGATGTCCCTTTTTTGATATATTTAATTGAATAAAAAGTATCTCCTTCATCTGAGTGTTCAATGTCTGTAAAAACCCAAAGATCACCAAACCTATATTCTATGATTGTTCCTTTTCGATATGTCATTTCTTTTTCTTTCGGGGTTTGTTGGACTTATCTTTCGTCTTGTCCCTTTGTGGACATGTACGTTTGTTATGTCCTGGTTCTTTGCAGACTGAACACTTGCGGGCTGCCTTCTTCTTTTCAATGATCTTTTTGAACTTTGGAAGAACAGCCTTTTTCTTGGTTGGTTTCGGACTTCTTTTGATTCCAAAGGTTTCTGTGATATGTTCTTCAAAGCCTTTGGTGACATCTTCAATGAGATAAAAGATTGTAGAATATGAGCCTTTTTCAATAGCCCAATACACTCTCTGGTTATCAAAGTCTTCAATAAGCTTCAAGCGACAAAGGATCTCTCCCTTCCCGCTTGAAGCCACAAATTCATCATTTTCTTTATCAAGTTCAATTTTGATCTTGTCTTTGGACCACCTTGGAGAGATGCTCTCTTGAACACACCTCAAAGCGATATTCTTAATGTATTCAGCTTGCATATCTTAAATTTTCCTTAGTCGTTCTTCAAGGCAGATGCCTTGGTTGTTTTCAAGCCTGCACTTGTTTTGATGTCTTACAAAGAAATCGGGGTTCAGTGCAAGGAAGTGATACAGTTTGTTTCCATGAAAGGACATTTCTATCTCTGTGATCATAACAGGGGTTTTTCCTTCAAAACTTTGAAGCTTTTCTTGCCAAGGAAATTCTGATACTTGAGTCCACCCCTTCCACTCAACGATTAAATGAGCGCATTCCCCTTCTTCAAACATGTTACCTCTTTGTTTTCTTTTCAACGCTTTTGAGGAACCTTTCCTGGATCAGGAGTTCCTTTGTTGGATCAGACAAGAACGCACATGAATATACATGCCATTGATCAGGTTCTTTGTCATGTCTTTCAGTGATCATTACCACCTGTTCAACGATTTTCTCTTTGAAGTACCCGTAAACACGGAACCCATCTTTCCCACGAATTGAATTCGGGTTGATTGTTCTACGAATGCACGCAATATCAGCCGGCTTAAATCTCCAAGAAGATTTGTGTGCCCGAAGTACACGTTTTGCATACTGGTTTTGCAGAGCTTTTAGAACAGTTTCCTCTGTTGGGATGAAGTCAGGGTTTTCATTTAGCTTTTGGATTCCCTTGTAGAAAGTTCCACCTTTAGCCTTTGCGTAGTACTTCGCCAATACCTTGAGATCTTCAAGGTATTTCTTCCTAAATTCAGCAACCCACTCTTCTGAGTGGGCATTCTTCTTGTGTATTCTTTCAACAGTCTCAACCTGCTTATCAGACAGTGCTCTTGTTGACATTTGTTTTGTGATAGAATCAATAAAGCTTTGTTCCCAATCAGTTAGATTAGCTTTTTGTGCGGTCAGCTCTCTGATTTGGGCCACTGTTTCCATCTTGTTCATTTTCTTTTCCTTTTAAATATAACTACAGGTAACAAACCAACGAGGAGGATCTTTAATATTCGCAGCAATTGCGAGCTTCGACATTGCTTTTAAAGCATCCATTTCTTTTGCTACGAGAAGACTGGGGTTGAAAGTCCCGCTCCACCAAAAACTATAGCTAGTCTCAACAAAAGTAACTCCCATCCTTGTATAACCTTCAGTACCAGAGAATATAATATCATATGGCAACTTATTTACTTCTTCTTCAGAAACATTAAAGATTTTTGTCAGCCAAAGTGCAAAAAGCTCTTCGCCATAACAGTCTTCTTCTTTTTTTATGAGGTTTTTCATGTTTTCCCAAGGAGCTTCCCCTTCTTCAAACAGATACCCATATCCAATATCAGCACTTGCATCGCGTCCCATGTCTTTTCCTTTTAATTGTTATGCTTGTTTTACAGCATTGATGTATTGCAATGGCATCCAAAGATAAGCTTCTTCTTTGCCAGATTGTTTTAGGATTTCCTTCTTGACTTCTTCATCAAGAACATCCAACTTGTATATAAAACCTTCCGTCAGATGTTCTTGGGTATCAAGGACTCTACAGAATACTGGGTATTCTTTGATGATCAGAAGCACTGTATCATCTATTTCAAACTTCTTCTTGATACCCAAGAAATCTTTCGGTGTTAACATCTTGCCTCTCTTTCTTCCATCAATACCTTCTCAAGCAACCATGCAACCTTTTTCTTTTCTGCATTTACTGCCATCAAACAAGAGTATGTTCTTCTCTTTGGTTCAGAGAAGTTTGTCAACAATGAGTAAACCAACAAATTAAGCTCCTCTTGCGACAACCTCTCCACAACATATGTTGCGATGTCCTCATCTTCAATTGTACAAAACAAAGAGAGGACGTTTTCCAAGACTTGCTCTTGTGTTTCACAACATATGCTCTTAACCTGTTCAACAAGAAAGTTCCTACGCCATTCATTATCCACTTTATCTTTAGAATAATCTAGCATTTCTTATCCTCCAAGGCGATAACTCGCTCTTTTGTCTGGAAGTTGGCGTGCTGCTTGCAGTAAGCAGTTGTCATCCACATTCTCTGACATCTTGAAGGCTTTGGAACAGGAGCGTAAAGGTCTGTCAAGATGATGTGACCATCAAACTCTCTGTTCTTGTTGACATAATCTGTTGGAGCATCGAAGCAAGTTCCTCCATACATAACTCTCTCAACTGGTCGCTTCTGGCCTTTCTTCCAGACATAAATCTTGTCTTCTGCAACCTTATGATCAAAAGGAATCACTGTGAAAGTAGCAATTGTTGATAGCTTGTTAAGTTCCCCAAAGAACTTTTCCAGCATATCATTGCAAACAGACCCAGATTGGTCAATGCTAATCGCAATGTATGCCATTCGCTCTGACTTCTTCCCAGCATGAATATAAGGGAATCTTCTGTTAATTCTTTTAATAGAAGAAACCTTGTTTGCCTTCTGTGACTGCCCGATGAAATATCTCAGCATCTTGCGCCAATCAATCTCAGACTTCAATGAAGCAACAATCTTCTGCTTCATTTGTGCTGAAATTGAACCCCATTTGTCAGTCTTCATGCACTGATCAACAGCATCGCCAACAACTTCTTTGATTCGTTCGTTGGCAAGCTCTTTCAGGTCTTGGTTGACTTGATCCCATTCGTGGGAATCAAAGTTACCAGCTTCACCGTTTGGTTCGCCTTCTGCTCCACCCTCACAAATATTCTTGACCTCTGGATCTTCCAGAATCATTTTGAAGTATGCTTCTGTTGTCAACTCTGAATCAAAATCAGCAAATGGACCCTTTCCAGGCATACAACACATTTCTGGCAGTCTTTCTTTGCCGATCAGACAATTGATTGACAAGTCTGCTGCAACATTCCAAACCTTGTGGAACTCTTTTGCAGGCATTCTATCAGAAATATGTTTGAACACAATATGATAGAGTTCATGAAGTAGAACTCCTTTAATGTGTTCGGCTGGGAGTTTCATAAACCATTCAGGGTTGTAAATCATCTCCAACTGAAAGGTGTCAGGGTTGATCCTAACACCAGCAGTTGGAATTGATGTTGTTGCTGCTTTGTCAATTCTTCGACTAATCGCAGCAAAGAATGGTTCTTCTCTTAGAAGCCAAAAAATGTACCTATTAAGGTCGAAATGTCCTAATTTTTTAGCTTCTTCGCTCATTTTTTGTTTCCTCCAACGTTCTTACCAGCGATCAGTTCAAGCATTCTGTCGCGAATTCTAGTTCCATCTTTTGATCGACCACCCGTAATGCTTGTCAGGTTGTACATCGCAGACTCCTCATCATTGCTGATGAGCGCAAGCAGAACCTGTGCTGGTTCTGATGGCAGTCTGACAAAGTACTCAATCATGTGCTGAACCTGTGCTTTTTCAAGATCCACCTTCAGCTTGCCACTCTTTTGAAGTTCATCGATCAGAGCGTTGTGCTCATTGATCTTCATCTTCTTGGCATTCTTTGTCACCTTGCCAGACAACAGATCATCAACGCTTACACGTCGTTCGTAGTTCTTAACGTAATCGTTGAAAGCCAGAGCGGCTTCTGGGCCAACGAATCCTTGTGCAAGGAATGTCAAGATCGGTGTTGGTCTCTCAAGAAGTTTTGTGTTCTTCAGTGTTTTGTCAAAACGGAACCATGAACGACGTGATGGGTAAACCTTGTTCGGCTCAAAATCATCCCTGTGTTCAAGATGCGCTCGGTTCTGGTTGATGAAATTCCAAACGATTTCATCAATCTTGCCTTCTGCATATTTCAGCCAGTCTTCAATGCTTGGTTCAACGTCAAATACTGTGTATCTGTCAAGTTCTGCGGGATCCATGTCCCCAACCTGATAATGCTGTCCGTTCTCGCCACCATTCACGGCAGCAAAGATAACAGTACCCGGATGCAACTTGTGTCCGTTCAGCTTTCGTGAGTCCGTAAGCTCGAAAATGCCCTGACGAACCTCAACAACAGCACGATCCACCTCATCGAGGAACAAGCAAACAGGTGCATTGCACGCCATCTTGAACCAATCGGGTGGATTCCAACTTGTTGTATCTCCTTTGATAACTGGAAGGCCAACAAGATCACCCTCAGTCATTTGTGACGCTCTACGCTCAACCATGTCAAGCTTGAGCTGCTCGGCAATCTGATAAACAACTTCAGATTTTCCAATTCCATGCCGTCCACGGATGATCACCGGGAACTTTGCCTCAATAACAGAAGGCACAACTTTGAAAAATGTTTCGAAATCAATAGCCATTTCTCTCCTTATAAATATTCGTTTTAAGTTAATTTTCGAAAGCTTTCTGCCTTCTTCTCATATCCAGTATATCTGGATCCGAGATCTTTATCAAGATGTTCCTATGTTGCTCAAGCTTTGAGCATTGGAAACTTACCACCAGGAATAAAACCTCCTCCAAACAAGATCTTCATAGTTTTTACAGAAGACCTGTACAAACCCCAAGGGTATTTCAGATCACTCAGACTATAGAAAGACGCGATGTAGTAAGATGTCCTATTACGCACTTTTCTTTTCCCAAGAATAAAGTACTTCAGGTTTTTGTCTCTCGGATCGTGATCTTTGCGATAGAACCAAACCCCTGGCTCAAGACTCTTCTTGATCGCCTCTTTTCGAAGCCTCATATCGAGTTCTTGTCTTTCCCAACTGGTCATTTTTGAAACAAATTTCTTAGTCATATTCAATCCTTGAAAGTTTTAAATAGTTTAACGTCATTGCGGACGTGTTTGTTCGTTGGGCCAAACAAAAGGCCAATAATAAATCTTTAATAAATTTAAAATATAGGAAACAAGTGTTGAATAATAATCTGCACTTTGCACCTCTCCTATATTACCAATAAAAAGCAAAAGAGTTGACAGATGCTGCTGCCCTCTTGCTTCGTCTATTATAAGCGATCCATAATATGATCGCAATCATGTTGTAAGTTAAATTGTCGTTTGATTGCGGATACTGTCTCCGCAGGGACATGCCAGTTGTGAACTGGTCACAGAGGACGGTTTATTGTAGCATAACTCGTTTCCATAAATACCGGCTTTTTTCATTCATTTTATAGCAAAGAAGTGATGGAATACCACAACGCTTCAAACAAGCTGCCTCGATCGCAATGATTCTTGAGGTCTTCGCACTTTTGGACTTTTTTGGGATAGCGTCAGGGATTTGAACCCTGCATGGTCGGGTTTGGAATCCAACCTGTGACCCAAGCACCCGCTATATCTTTATAACTATTTCTCTTTTGAAGAAATCTTCCTAAAAACCAAGTGAAGAAACAAACCAAATACAGCCAAAGTCAGATGCATTCCTACATGATACCAAAGACCAAGAAGCAACGAAACTCCAACCATCACAATATTAACAAGAAAGAGAACCCTATTAATATCTCTAATGACACTATTAGAAAATAAGAACTTTTCTATTAACTTTCTCATAATTGTTCCTTTTGTTGGCGGAAGGCAGAGTATTCGAAACTCATTCGCGAACGAACGCATAGTTTAGCAGACTAGCCCAAACCCTGTCCTGGTTTACCTTCCTTTCTTTCCATAAGTAGCTTCGTAATGTTCTTTACACATAACTCGTTTTGATATACCAGGAGTTAGGTTCCCTGGTTTGCCGCAATCTTCACAAATAGAAGCTGATTTTGATTCAGCATGACGAAGGCTTTCATAGAGATCCGTATTGTCATCGCTGATAATAAATTTAAATTTGTCTTCGATATCAATATAGATTAACAGTCTTCCGAACTTTTGTTTAATCTGAACGATGTGAATCCCTCCAACTAGATTGCGATTCAAGAGAATTTGATGAAATTTGTTGATTGCTTCAATAATTAAATTGTACCAACCGGGACCACAATTAAAGTTTATTTCGTGCTTGCCAAATGTAGGATAGAACAGTTTTCGACAAATACGAATCTTTGAATCTGATATAACTTTTTCTTGTGAGCTTTGCTTTTTCATTATTGTTTATATATGGAGTCTGCGATAACGTTGTTGCAGATATCTTTCAAAGCAGCAGAAAACTCTTTGTTTTCCAACAACAAAAATACTGATACAACGTCTTTTAGTACAAGCAAGTTCTGTTCGCTGGGATCTAGTTTGATTGATTCCATTACGGATTCCATGCGCTCTTTCACGAACTCTTTCACAGTATCACAATCAAAATATTGGTACCCATGTGAATTTCTCATAGGAACATGAAAGAGGTTCCAGTCCCTTTCTTTTTTGATTGATCCGAAAGAAATCCGAAGAGAACCTAGGCCAGACTTGAGACACTTTCCATTATTGAAAACAGCAAACCCTTCTTCGTCATCATATGTTCCATATCTAATGGAAACTTCTTTTTTATTCTTCATTTTTCTTATCCAAAACTTCTATATTACAAAGCTGTTCAACCCAAGAATGTCTCAGTTTGAATTCACCTTCTTCAGGACTATTAAGATCTATCATTGTTACAATATCGTCTTCGTGACCTGTTACAAAGAAAGTAAGCGGCTTTTGTTCCAAAGTGCTTCCTGTTTTAAGTCTTATTCTTAGAATCATTGCTTCTTTAAATTTCATTTTCTTCTTGTTCCTTAGAGATCGCGTCTAGCTGTCTTGAGTATTCATCATCAATTTGTCGGCTGATCAAAATTGTTTTTCCACTCGATCCAACATAAAAAAATGCTTGTTTACTTATTTTGCCTGCCAAATAGCCTCTGTCCTTGGGCGGATTTAAAATTGCAAATGAAATCGTTTCTCCATATGGAGTGCTTTTGACATCTGTTATGAAAAACTTATAAGAACCATGTTCTTCATAATAAATATCTCCCTCATAAACTTTAAATGTTGATGATAAATCATGTTCAATGACGATTCCTTTTTTAGTCTTGCTCATCATCTTTTTCATAGTTGGAAATCAGCCAAACAATAAAGTCTTTGTTACCAGAGATAATTCCGTTGGCAATTTCAGAGATAATTGTAATTGGTGTAATTGTTGTAAAGAATTGGTTGTGTTTGTGATCTTCACCATACCAATTCTTATATTCTGCAAGCAAGTTGATGTCTTCTGTATCAATGATAAGAGTCTTGCCTGATTGATCAAAGATCGCTGACTTGATCATTTGAACTGCCGCTGGCTTCTTTTCTGGGAAGTCTACCCTTCTCGTCAAAAGAACCATGCATCCTTCAAGTGGTTTCGGGTCTTTTGCAATTTCTCTTGCTTCTTCAATCGTAATATATTTCGGTTCAAATTTCGACATGTCTCCCTCCTATACATACAATTATGCCCTACCAACATATTATCTGTCAATAGGGCATAAGTTATATTATTCAATTATTCGTTTGGTCATGAGGGATACCATAACATTACCTCACTTCCGGCAGGGTCAGTCGCATTTGAGACTAGCGTGATTCAATTTCGATTATTGCTAAACGCTCACGGCCTATCACCACTACTTTCTTAATTTTTCACTCACACAACATATAGCCGATTCTTGATTGTGCCTTGCAGGGCGAGTTACCAAGCAAACTCTTATCGGGGCTGAGATTAAACCCTTCACTGGTCGATCTTTTGAATTCGTACCGTAAGCTTCCGACCCACGTTAAATCCTTATCCACGAAATCTCTTTCGTATTCGCCAGAGCCGCCTTTTTTAGAGAGGTAGCATGTCCTCTTTGATCATAACCTGTTCGATGTTCCATATCTGTGTTAGGATGGCCGTCCCAACGTCTTCAATTTTCCACCAACTGTCGTCACCCTTGGGAGGTTGTTACAGCCCCTGTTCATAATGCAGGGGTTTAGGCTCCTTTCAGCTATGACCGGCAAGGTCTTTCCTTTGAAAGTGGGAATTGAACCCACGGCTTATTGTTTAATAGACAATTGCTCTACCACTGAGCTATTTTCATAGTGATGCCACATAACCTCGTGCCTTGCCAGTCGCTTCGAAACCTTTTGAGCTTCAAAATACAACACGCGGCCTAACGTTCGTTCCTAGCAGGAACTTTGTCGTTGCTTCAAGGAGTTTGGATTCCACCGGCCACTTGGCCCCCCTTTTGTAATGTCAATCGCTCTTGCCCTGCTACAGACTCGAACTGATAAACTGACTACTGCTTAATAATCTCTGTTCCGTGGTTGGATATGAAAGACAGGTTGTGTCCCCACTTTCTCTTGAAAGAGCTTCCTTACGGCGACACCAAAAGGTGAACCACCCGGCTTGTCTCTTTCTCGTTCCCCTGTCAGGGAAATCCTTCATCACTTTCCAGACGAGTTCCAACTAGGACTTATTATACGCCCAGCTGAAACGCCCTTGACTCAGGCTAATCGCAGCTTGCATAGATGGGCTCGGATCTTCATCCAAGTGGCATAGTCCGTGACAGACTCTAGCCTTCTGCAAAGTTACCTCTGCATTTCCTGTTGACCCCATGCGGCCAAATCTCGTCGGCAGTCTCGCTGCCGTCCTCTATCATTATACTTGAATCAGGATTCTTTGTCAAGGCCCTGTCAAGTCATCGTTCTTTGAACAGTTTTGTTTCGTTCCTTAAAGGCTACGAGTTCAGTCATGTTCAGGACCGAATGTGCTTGAGGTTTTGGGTTCACTTTGTTAATATTCCATTACGAAACCGATCAGAGGACAGCGAATATGCAATGCCGTGTCGGACCCTACTTCCCTCATGAACAGCAGGCGCGCTGCTGCCCTCTACCAGTATACTTAGATCCGAATTAGCTATAAAGCCTTGTCTAAGTTGCTGTTTTCGTTCTTTCAGGTTTTCAAGCTCTCTAGGCTCTACTTCCCTCCCTCGCTGTCCTACCATTATACTTGGATCTGAATTGCTCCTCAAGACTCTAGCAACTCGTCATTTTGTACAGCACCAGCATTAATAAGAATCTGAATGGCGGCTGCTTTGGCTGCCTCAACAGGTTCGCCGGCAACAGTCTCATAAACAGATTCTGTCAATCGTTCAAATCCCAAAGGACCAACAAACTTATCAGCTGAACTCATGTCACACCAATGTTTGCCCTTGTCCCAGAGATCCCTTGGAGTTACAACAACTTCCAGATCACCCCACGTACCAACTGTAACTGCGAAGTAAAACTCATCCAATCCCTTATAAGGATTTTCTTCTTCCATGTCTTCCCATTCACACATCTTTTTTCCTTTTCTTTTTTGAAACCAAAAGCACAACAAAGAACAAAACAATCAACACGAACCAACCGATGATTGATGTTAGCACTTGTCTAATCTTATTACCAAACGTCCTGCTCATAGCGCAGCTCCCCACTGTTCATAATATAAAGCCGCTCAAAGTCTACAGCGCCTGCATCTTCGAGCAACTGACAAACAGCAAGTACTACATTAAACGCTGAAATCCTCACTCTTTTGATGTCGCTCATCAACCAAAACTCATGTTGGCCGCCTTCTCTGGTTGCGACTGTTACTCCGACATAACCAGCCGGGTCACTCCAAATCTCTTTGGGACACGCTTTCCATGGACTAGAATCTTGTCCGCCAACAGAGGCACCGAACACTTGTCCTTCTTTTAGCATTGTTTTGTTTCTTACAACATCATCAATACAAACCCCTGTCATGTTCTTTTCTACATACTCAGCTAGCTCTTCAATTCTCAAGCCCACGGTATCTCCTTTAGTTTATAGGCCTTTTCAAGTACTTGATCCAAGATCATTTCCCCTACTTCGGCCATTATTTCATTGAAACTGCTACTAGAAAACATAGCAGCGATGGAAACAGTTGACCTCCTGCCAAAAGGCAGAGACCAATAAATCCAAAAAGCATTTTCATTGTTTTTCCTTTGTTCTATTCAAGAGGGTAATTTTTGGGGTTTCAGTCTTTCCTAACCAATAATTATACATTATTTTTTCACTTCGAAATTCTGGTGGATCTTTCGTAAAGATTACATACACTTTATAATAGCCTTCATTGTGACTTTCTTCTAAAATGTACACAACATCGTGATCTTCACTAGAATAAACAATTTTAACCAAATCACCCGCTTCAAATCTTTTACTCTCCATTTACCCGTCCTTCAAGTAAACATAAGCTCTTTGATATTTCTTCATTCTGTCAAAGTCTTTCTTTGACAGGCCTTTCAGCCTTGTGATATCTGAATTGTCTTTCAGATCCTGAAGCTTGATTGTTCGGGCATCTGGATTTAGGGCACATCTTTCGATGTATTCTTCATAAGTTTGGCCGGCCCATCTTGTTAGATCAGATACACCAGTCACAACTCTGTCGCTAAACCCCATTTCCATCAAGGAACGCAAAGTAACTTCTTCACAGTCCTCAACAACATCATGAAGAATGGCAATTGACATCAACTCTTGATCGTCA
>CEPX01090526.1_pt1 | contig 11950 bp, 8 predicted proteins | sample 361361 | NCBI WGS metagenome assembly CEPX01 (sample SAMEA2619974, study PRJEB7988) | marine metagenome | biome: marine biome (ENVO:00000447); feature: mesopelagic zone (ENVO:00000213) & marine oxygen minimum zone (ENVO:01000065); material: "saline water (ENVO:00002010), including plankton...
GCGCGTTCTCGACCGATGCCACGAATACCCTGGACGCAGGCACGTACACGCTGCAGGCAATCGGTTCCGACGGTTCGACCGCGACGGCGCCATTGGTGATTCTAGAGAGCAAGTAGCGTCACTCCTAGCTTGGCCGGATGTAAGCCGAGAACAGCTTGAAACGGATGCGATGCCCCTGACGAACAACAGTCAGGGGCATCGTTTTGTGGCGCAACCTCGCCGCCGTTCGCACTCACTCGCTTCGTGGCGCCCAGCGACACTGCAGCGTTGTTAGCGAGAGCGCTCTCCATATGGCCGCGCGGGTGCATGCGCTGCCCGATTGGTGATCCTCAAGCGGTAGAACACTGGCGCGCCACCCGCTTCACCTTGGCCTTCGCAACCCATTCAGACTGTTTGAGTCTCGAATCGATGCCTCCAACCATAACGCGTTAGGGGCGTCGTGTGTTGCGTCAGGTTCTGCTCGCGCCCATCCCTTCGCAATCTTTGAGAAGCAGAAGCGTGGCGAGAGCGTAAAGACGACGCCTGCCAGATGTGACATCCCACGACGCCCGCGGACGTTGGCCTGGCTGTTCACTAGGCGCCCTTTATTGAATCGCTGCGACGGCTATGTTCGGTTCGCGCGGCGGCAATGCGCGGTTCGCGATCGGGCCGACATGCCTGGCGTGGGCACACTTCGCGGTTCGCACGGGCAGCTCCGCGTGCTACCCAAGCACAGGGCCATGAATGATGGACGGTCCTGCGTGGCAACTGTCCCAAATCCGTTGTCTTCGAAAGAGGCTACACGCCGACAAATACAGACCGCATGGGCCGCTCGACGGACCACTGGCCCGAACGATGCTACCAGCGTCGCAACTCACTAAATCCACAATGTCGTTCTGCGCGCCGCGAGTCCAGATCACACTTTCGAAGCAACCCGCCAGAAAGTCGATCCGGTTGGCCAAAGGGAACGCATCGATACTCCGTTCGCGTCAGCTCGTTCGCGTCACCTTCAGCATCTTCATGCGTCTGCCCAGCGTTGACATCACCTCGATCCTGAGGCCGTCGTACTGGACGAAGTCGCCAACGCTGGGAATCGTGCCCAAGCGCTCAAACACGAACCCACCGACAGTGTCGAATCCGTCGTTTTCCACTGAGACCTGAAGCGCCTCGTTGAACTCGTCAATATTGAGCCGGGCATCGACTAGGTATTCATCGATCCCGATTGGTTGGATTTCCGGCTCGCTGACGTCGAACTCGTCCTGAATTTCGCCCACGATCTCCTCGAGCAAATCTTCGATAGTGACGATGCCTTCGACGCCGCCGTACTCGTCGACGACAACCGCGAGGTGGACCCGTTTTTCTTGGAACTCGTCCAGCAGTTCCTCGAGGGTTTTCGACTCCGGAATAAACAGGGCGGGCCTCGCGACCTGCAACGCGGTCAGCTCGGACAAAGCCTCGCTGTCGGAGAGGTACTGCAGAATGTCTCGAGCGTGAGCGATGCCGTCGATGTGGTCTAAATCGGTCGTGAACACCGGGATTCGACTATGGCCTCCCTCAAGCATCTGTTCCGCCAGAAGGTTGATGGGCGTGTCGGCTTCGGCGGCGACCACGTCAACCCTGGGGACCATGATCTCGCGCGCGACGGTGGTGTCGAGTTGCACGACCGCCTTGATCATGCGCACCTCGTGTTCGTCCAGGGCTTCAGGCGTCGTCGTGACGTCAAGGTCCAACTCGATGCCCCGATCTTCCGATGGGTCCTCGCTCTGAGGGTTCCAGGGAAAGCCTCTGAGCAGGACGGATTGCGCCAGCAGTATCGGGTACAGCGGAAACGACAAAGCGCGCGTCAAACGGTAAGCCGTGGACATCAATGCGTTGGACCAGACTATCGCCACCGCACGCGAGACAGCCAGAAGAAGCCCCAACCCGGCCAATGTGCCGGTCTCCACAACGGAGATCAGAACCCAGTTGGTGCCTGATCGGGATACGACGAGGGCAGCCATGGACAGCACGGTTGCGGTGACTGCTGCGAGGTTCAAAAGCCGGAGAGGAGCGGTAGGGCCGCCGGGGATGTGGCGCAAAACCTCCATGTCGCGGTCGTCTTCGACCGGCTCCGGACTGAGAATTCCGGTCCGGACTCGTAGAGTGAAGGCGATGACGGTCGCGGCGATTTCAGTCATGCCGAACACGGCAATTGAAATCGCCAGCGCTAACGCCGATAACGTACTGTCAGTCTCCAATGCAGTCGCTCAGAAATGCCCCTTGGGCAATTGCCCGTGTTGCGGGCCTATGGGTCCGGTCGCTTTCTCGCTATGATCCTAGCTGGAGCGCCGATCGCTCCCGAATCGGGCGGGACGTCCTTGTTGATGACCGAACCCGTGCCGGTGTAGGATCTTGCGCCTATCGTTACAGGCGCGACCAACATGGTGTCGCACCCGATGAACGCGTCGTCGCCGATTATGGTGAGATTCTTTTTTTCGCCGTCGAAGTTGCACGTTATCGAGCCCGCGCCGATATTGACGTTCGAGCCGATCTTTGCATCACCCAAATAACTGAAATGTCCTGATTTCGCCCCTCTGCCCAACCGGCTGTTCTTGACTTCGCAGTAATTGCCGATGTGGACGTTCGACTCCAGGTAGGTCCCGGCGCGCAGATGGCTGAACGGGCCAACATCGACGTGATCCTCGAGGACGGCTTCATTGATGACCGACGCCCGTATTTTGCAGTCGGAGCCCAGCGTCGAATCAGACACGATCGCGTTTGGCCCGATTTCGCATCGCTGGCCGATCGCCGTGCGCCCGTTTATGTGCGTGTTGGGGAGTATGACAGCGTCCTGACCGATGGCAGCGGCGTAGTCGATGTACACCGAGTCGGGGTCGGGCATCGTCACGCCCTCGAGCATCCAGTGTTCACGGATGCGTTTCCGCAGCACGCCCTCGGCGCGAGCGAGCTCAATCCTGTTGTTTATCCCAAACGCTTCCGCTCCATCCGTTGTTTGGACCGATTCGACGGTGAGTCCTTGCTTTGACGCGACGTCCACCAACTCGGTGAGGAATATCTCGCCGGTTTCGGAAGGCTGAAGCGTGGGAAGGGTGTCCCACAGCCAGCGGGACTGGACACAGTAGACCCCGGCGTTGATCTCCGTTAGGGCCGCAATCCGGTTGGAGGACACTTTCTCTTCGACGACCTCCGTGATCGCCCCGTCGCCGGCCCTGACCACACGGCCGAGGCCGTCAGGCTCGGTGAGGGTCGACGTCAAGAGAGTGAGGACCGCTTCCTTCTCCGCATGGCGCTGCAAGAGAGCCTTGAGAGTCTCCGGCTTGACGAGAGGCACGTCCCCGTTGAGCAACACTACGTCCCCATTCGTGGGGACCATGCCGCGGGCTTGCAATACCGCATGACCGGTTCCAAGAGGTTCGTCCTGAACTGCGTATCGAACCGAATCGTCAAGCGTGTCTCGAACCGCCGCCGCGTTGGGCGCGGTCACGACGACGACGGGACCGATGCCGGCCGAAGTCGCGTTGTCGACGACAATGCCCACCATCGCGCGGCCGCACAACGCGTGCAGCACTTTGGGGGTGTCGGACCTCATTCGCCTGCCCTGACCGGCGGCCAGGACGATCGCCGGTGGAGTGATCATGGGGCCAAAAACAAAAAACGCCTCTTTGAGGCGCCGCCGAAGCCGCGCCGAGGCGCAATGACTTTAGGAGATATGTCGGATTCGTCCACTGTGTCGCAATGCTAGCAGAGGGCATATGTCGTGTCAATCATCCGTGACTGACAGCCTCGTGCACCTCTCGGCAATCCCGCTCGCAACGAAAGCCCGATTAAGGCACGATGAAGAATGTCCGGGACGGGTGATCCGGCAGAGAGCCGGCACGCGTGAACGATAGGCAGTGCAACTCGATATCGGGCGGCTCCGCGTCGAACGGCGGCCTGACTACGAAAGAGCGAATTCGTGAACCCCAAGGTAGCTCACCCAAGACCGCCTTTGTAGTAGAATCAAGGCTACTGCGGTTCCGTCGGATTGATTTTTGCGGGGAGCAATGTTCAGATCGCTGTTCGGAAAACGAAAACGTCGCTCAGATCCCGGTCAGGCGCCGAAAGACGACTCGATCAGGTCGGCGGGCGTGGACGACGTGGTGGTCATACCCGGGTTCTCCCCGACGTTCGAGGACGCCTACTTCATCGTCGAGAGCAAGAATCGACTTGAGAGCGCCTTTGGCAAGGCGTACGAGCTCATCGCAGTTGACGGCGACCGGCGAGTCTCCATCGAGTGGCACGACGGCGCCGAACTGTTGATCGTCGTCACCGAGCATGACGATGCACTGGGGTTGTCCGAAGTCGGATTGGACGAACGAACTCTATCTGAGTGGGACGATAACAAATCCATAGAGAACTTCGTGGAGTATGACGGCCGGAAATACTTCTACCGGAACAGCTACGAGGTCTTGTATTACAAGGACGACGTTGGCGCCGGCGAAGGGTTCTGGCTTTGGGACTTCGGGACCGAAGACGGAGAGCACGGCCTTTCTGCAGTCAAGTGGGAAGGCAGACCGTTTGAAGCCTACATATCCGTCACCGTGTCCCCGCACATTGTTCGCGTGTATGGCAAGTAGAGCCGGGCTGTAGAAGGGGGAGATTATGGCTGACGCATTCGTCGACGTACTGGAGCAGATTCCAAGAGGCCTCGTATACGTCGGGATGGGCATCGTCCTGCTCGTCTTCGCAAGGCTCGTCCAGGATTTTCTCACGCCCTACAAGATTCAAGAGCAGCTCAGGACTCACGACAACGTGGCTCTTGCGCTGAGCATCACAGGATACTATCTGGGCATCGTCATCGTCTTCCTTGGCGCAATGTACCAGCCGTTCAGGTTGATCCTGGACTCGGGTCTCGGTTTCACGTCAGACTACTGGGAAGATGTCCTCAGAGTGCTGATCTACACGGGCATCGGCATCGTGATCCTGAACGTAGCCCGCATGGTAGTCGACAAACTCGTGCTGCACCAGTTCAGCACAGAGAAGGAGATCATCGACGACCACAATGTTGGCACCGGGGCCGTCGAGGCAGCCGTCTACGTCGCGGTCGGCTTGATCATCGCCGGCTCCATCTCCGGCGAGGGCGGTGGCCCCGAGACCTCCCTGGCATTCCTGGGATTGGGTCTGGCCGCGTTAATCCTGTACACGCTGTTCTATGAAATGACGACCTCGTACGACCTGCACGACGAAATCGAACACGGCAATGCGGCAGTGGGTGTGGCGCTGGCAGGCAACCTCGTCGCCATCGGGCTGGTTGTGTTCAAGGCTGTCTTCGGAGAATTCACGACCTGGGAGGATGCGCTGGCCGGCTTCTTGGTATACGCAGTGGTTGGCTTTGTCCTGCTCTTTGTGGTCCGCAGAATCACCGATCTGGTGCTGTTCCCTAAGGTCTCCGTGGCCCACGAGCTTGCGGTGGACCGGAACCTTGGCGTCGCCTTCATCGTGAGCGCGATGGTCATCAGCGTGAGCCTGATACTGTTCTTTGCGCTGTAGCTGTTCGGACCGACACCTGGTTACGCGGATGGCATATCGGGTCGGAGCGCTGGCGGCTGGCGGTTGAACCGGCGGCGTGCGTAGTTATCGCGTGGCTTTGAGCGATGTGAGTGGCGTGCGTAGCACGGGTCCAGACGCTCGGAATAATCCGGCCGAGACCTTCAGTTGAGACAGCCCCGGCTTCCACAGCGGCGTGATTTCGTCTAGGCTGTTGGCGTCTCATGCCGTTGGCGATTGCGGCGCCGCGTAGTTCCGAGTTGGTCGAGATGTCGCCGAGATAGGATGCCGCGTCGACGGTACGGATGTGTTTGCCGCTTTGACGCGCCTATCTGGAATTCGAACTGCGTCATCTGATCCAACGAATACAAAGCCTTCGCGAGTCAGGTCGCGCGGGCGAGGTGATAATTGAAGAGACATCTGATACTCACATTGGCCGCGTCTATCGCGGCGCTGTTAATCGCGGCATGCGGGGGGACGAACGAAGCCGAGAGGTTCTTCAATGACGGCGTGGAAATCCAAGAACTCGGATTTCCGAAAGAAGCCATCGAACAGTACGACAAGGCCATCTTGGAAGACCCTGAGTTCGCTTCGGCGTACATGAATCGCGGCAACGCCTACGACACCCTGGGAGAACCCGAGCGGGCCATTGAAGACTACGACGAGGCCATCAGATTGGACCCCCAAGCTGTCGCCTACGTGAATCGCGGCATTGCCTACGACGGCTTGGGACAACTTGAACGCGCCTTCGAAGATTACGACGAGGCGATCAAACTCGATCCTGAACTCGCCGGCGCCTACTACAACCGAAGCATTCTCAACGCCAAAAAGGGCGAATACCAATTCGCTGTCGAAGACCTCGACCGCGTCATCCAACTCAATCCGGGAGATGCCCAGGCATACATGAACCGAGGCTTCGTCCGAGACAACCTCGGACAGCCCGAGATGGCTCTCGAAAACTACAATGAAGCCATCCGATTGAGTCCCAGGTTTGCCATGGCCTACGTCAACAGGAGCATCGTCTACCTCGATATGGGCAACAACGAAGGGGCGGTCGACGATCTTACCGTTGCCATCCGAATCGATCCACAACTCACACAAGCATATGCCAGCCGTGTTATTGCGTATACTCTCCTCGGTCGAGACACAGAGGCTGAGCAAGATCTCGTCCGGCTCGAGGATCTTGGTTTCGGCCGGGCGATGCTGGATGCGGAGGTCGCCAGAATCAAGGCGGCGCGTTAACCGTTGGTGGGCGAGCGCTTAGCGCCGACCGCGATGTCGTGGGCCCTACGCTAGATGTCACCGCCCACGGTGTCCGCGTTCTCGGCGGCCGCTATGATCTCGACCAGATCGTCATCTTCCACCGCATCGAAGTCGACCGCTGGCTCGATCACCCAGTTCAGGAACTCGTCGTCCGTGACGCTTTTTCGCCATTCCGACCTGAATTCGTCGAGAGAGCCGTCGTACAGCCGCAGCAGGAAGACGGCCCTGTACGCGTCGATGCCCTCGACGTCGAAGACCTGCACCCGCAAGTCGAGCCCCCTGCCCGTGGCGAACTCGATGGGGCGCTTGCCCTGAGGCGGCACGACGTCGCCGAACGCGTCGAATGCGCCGATGTAGGCTTCCGCCTCGTCCATCATCTCTGCGATGAAAGCCCGTCCTTCGTCGCTGATGTCGAGCATGTGTCCGCCAGGCGACGGTTCGATGAACCCCCGGTCTTGTAGGGGCCCGGCCATCTGCAGCAGTGCCGCGTACAAATCGTCGCTGGCGTGCACAGGCAGTACGAATCCGTGCTTGTCCAAGAAGTAGATGAGCATGCATGCCCGCATCCAGCCCATGAAACCTTCGCGATCGCCCCCGTCAATCTCGTAGGCGGCGAGAGCGTCGAATCGGTGCTCCAAACTGAGGTTGAGCGACCGATCGACCGCGGAAGACGGCGCCTCGGCTGACCACGGGACAAACCAGCAAGAAACGGGCAGTGACGGATTAGCTTCGACGCCGGCGGGAGTTCGAAAGGTGATCCGCGACGTGCCGGCCCTCCAGTGGTCGATCAGGCCCCGCAAGACATCGTACATATCCGGAAGGTCCGGATTCGCGCGAATGTCCAACTCCGCGCGAACCGCGTCGGCGTCCGCATCCGAGGCGGGGCAGAGCCGGTCCATCAGCGACGTGAGGCTCATGTCCGCCGCTGACAACGGCAAGTCGATCCAAAAGGCGTCTGAGGGCGGCATGGCGCCCAGGGTCAAGCTAACCCTAAGCGTGCCTTCGCTCATCTCAGGCTGGGTCTGACGAACCCCACGATTCGGCCGCCGCCGCCCCCGCCTCGGAAGCCGCCGGAACTCCGCGAAGCGCTCGTCCGAGAGTTTGAGCCCCAACTGCTCCGGACGCCGGTGCCGCTGCTTTTGAAACTGCCCGAGGTCTTCTGGGAGTTCAGGTAGCTGTTGCGGGCCGTGCTCTTGGTGGCGTTGGTGTACTTGGACCCTTGGAACGACTTCTGTTTGCTGAAGTACGAGGTGTTCTTCGAGACCTGGCTACGGTACCCGGCGGACGACCGGTAGTTGGTGCGGTTATTCTGCATCGTGCCGTAACGGTTGACTGGCGTTGAGTAGTAGTATCCGCGCGGCGAAAGCGCCGATATCATCATGTAGGTGAACAGGAAGTCGCCGCCGCCGAAACCGCTACGATAGTAGCCGTTCGAGCCGTGGCCGCGAAGTTCGTGCTGGCGGTCGTGGTCGCGCACGATCGAGAACAGGATGTCGTCGCTGGCATCCTCAATCGCCTTGCTGCCGTCGAGGTCCTCCCACCCTTCCAACGTCAGCGTCTCGCCGTCCTGTTGGGCGCGGATGAGGACGATCCCGTCGCCTTCGTAGATCTCGTTCACCCGTTTCTCGAAATCGGAAGTGCCCTCGGAGTCCTTGAAGGCTTTCTGGACCTCGTCCAGGTTGATGCGGCCCGAGGCGCCGTCAGTTGCCGCCCAGTCCTCGTAAGTGGGGCCGGGGGAGCACGCCGCGGCGACAGGTCCCGCCAGCAGTGCCGCGCTGGCCAGGGCCGCCATCGAGGGACGAGTCATCTTGGTGCGTCGGCTCATGGTAATCTCTCCCTTTCCCTAGGCAAGTAGGCTCAGGATCTCTTCCGAGACTGGGGTTGGTTTCTCTGACGGTGGTTGACCATGACCCTCGAAATGCAACGTCAGAATCTCTGGCAGAGCTCGACGCCACGCTGCTGAGACCAGCTCCCGATATGCGTCGCGAGCGAAACCGGCGAAATGGGCGGCGGCTTCTCGATGAGTCGGCCCAGCGATTGCCGTGCTGAGGGCAACGTCGCGGAGGTGGGACAGATGTCCGGGCCACAGTTGGTCCGCAGCCCTGACCAGGAGCGTTCGAGAATGGTCGTCATATGCGTCGTCGCCCAACTGAACGCGAATCTCGGCAAGCCTGCCAGTCAGCAGTTCGGTCAACGCGTCCGAGATCGCGACCTCGCCTGCTCCGAACAACCCATCGCAATCGATGCCAAGATCGGACCAAAGCCGCGCGACCAGCTTCTCGAAAACGGTGAGATATCCTACTTTGTACACTTCCCCGAACCGCTCCGAGACGAACTGCTCGGCCCACGTTCGGGCCATGTCCTCACATGAATCGGACCACGCGGCATCGGTCAGAATGAGCTGCCTTGCCCGATAGTACGTCAGCGTCTGGTGTTCGAGCACCGCCGTATAGTCACGAGACGCCTCGTGGGCCGCCCGTCTGTCCGCGGCGGCCTCTTCTTGCAGTTGGCGAAGCGAACGGCCAATCCGGGTATTCGGCCCGCTGTCATGAGCGGAAGCGATCCGGGCGAGCCTGTTCAACGTCGGGGCTTGGCGACTGAACGCGATGGGGTCCTCTTGAAGCGATGCCAAGACCTTTGACGCGCCGAACGCGCCCTGACGGCCTGCCCTGCCTCTGAGCTGCCTGTCGACCCGTCCGCTCTGGTGCAGGGCGACGCCGATCACGCACAGCCCAAGGCCGAATTCGATGGTGTCGCGGTCATCTACGAGTTCGGCCACGCAGAGGGTGTTCGACACGCGAACCGTTTTCGTCTTCGAACCGTCCCAGGCGCGCGAAACCCTGAGGCCCGTCTGGGCGGCGGCCTCGGCGATGAGCTCCGCTTCCTCGCTCGTCCCACACCGCAATGCCACCGTCGATTTTGGTCGTTCGGCCAGAATGGCGGTCACACGGTCGAGGCAGGCGGTCACGATTTGATCGCCCAATCCTGGTTCGATGATGATGTCGGTCCCGCGCCCTGCCATGTTCGTTGAGACAGTCATGGCTCCGAATTGTCCGGCATCTCGGACGATCTTGGCTTCCCATTCGCTCGTGACCGCGTTGAGCAAGCTGTGTTCGATCCCTGCTCGATTCAGCAGCTCGCTGATCTCCTCGGACTGCCTGACGGACACCGTGCCGATCAAGACCGGTCTGCCGATTGTCCGCCAGTTGTTCACCTGGTCGATCATCGCCGCTTGCAGGTCTTGATTCGAGGCGAAGATCTCGGGAGCTTCGTCGACCCGGCGTTTGGGATGCGTTGGGGCGACCTTCACGGTTTCGAGCCCGTAGGTCCGGTCGAATTCGTCCCTCGCTTCGGTGGCGGTTCCGGTGAGACCGCTGACTCTGGCGTATCGGCTTATGAGCCCCGAAACAGTGATCTGGGCGATCGTCTCCGTCTCAGACCTTGGATCGAGCCCTTCTTTGGCCTCCAGGGCAGCCTGGAGGCCGTGAAGATACCGGTTGTCCGGCAACAGCCGACCGTTCATCGGGTCCACGATGACGACCCTGCCGTCCGCGACGACGTAGTCGATGTCGCGCTTGAACAGCGTGTGCGCTCTCAGCAGTTGGTGAACCATGCCGAGAGCAGCCTCCCAGCGGCTTTGGTCCGTGCTCTTGCCGTCGACGTTCCGTTGAGCCAGGTCGGTTAAGTCCGGACCAGTCCACGGGTCGTCTCGGAGTTCTGGCGAGTCGGATTGGGGTTGCCCGAGTAAATGCGCTAGGAACTCCTCTCCACGCTGGGTGAAGCGGACGGAGCTTCGCGTCGCATCGGTTACGTAGTAGAAGCGCTGCTCGTACGCCCCCGTGCCTGGTTCGTCGTGCATTTCGTCCAGCATCGCCATCAGCTTGTGCCGGCTCATGCCGCTTTTCGCGATCGCGTCCCGAAGCACAGCGCTCTCGGGGTCCGCCGCGTAAAGCATGGCATGATCTTCGCCGGCGCGGGCCTCGTCTGTGTCGAACAGGACGTTGGCCTCGGCTAGGCGAACCTGCTTCGCGTGCAGCGCGAGTAGCTGCTCCACCGCATCGTGCGCCGACCGGAATCCACCGGAATCCTCGGCCTCTTCGCCGGAGATGATGAGGGGCGTCCGGTCCTGGTCGATGAGCACGTGATCCGCCTCGTCGACGATGACCGTGTCGAGTGGTCCCTGCACGGGCAGCTCAGGCGGCAGTCTGAGGTTGTCCCGAAGGTAGTCGAAGCCGATCTCCCTGGCGGTGGAGTAAACCACTTGGCGCCCGTACGCGAGCCGGCGTTCGTCGTCTTCCATCGAAGACAGGACGGCGTCGACGCTGATGCCAAGCGACGAGTAGACCGGAGTCAGCCAATCAGCGTCTCGCTGGGCCAGGTAGTCGTTGGCCGTGACGACGTGAACCGACCTTCCCGAAGACGCGGCAACTATCGCAGCCAGCCCCGCCGAGACCGTCTTCCCCTCACCCGCATCCATCTCCACGATGGCGCCACGGAGCAGCAGCGCGGCTGAGATCGTCTGCTCTCGGGTCGGGGTGAATCGCAGCTCTGAGCCGGCGTCCAACGCGGCGAGCGCTTCGTAAAATGACCCTGGCAGCGCGACGTCCGCCGGTTGGATGGTTTCAAGCATCTCGCGACCGCGCACGATTCCTCGCATAACCTCGCGTTCTTCTGCTGGCAGCGAGAGATCATCGAAGACCTGGCTTGCGCGGGTCGCAGGCTCGTTGGCCAATTCGTAGCAATGAAGGAGCGAGTCGGGGACCTGTTCCCGGTCGAACGCCCGCCACGCCCCCAGACGCCGCTCCATGGCGACGCCGGCTAGGGTGAGCGCTTGTGAGATCGATGCGAGGGATTCTGGGCGTCGTGAGACGGCCTGCAACTCTGATCGGAGCTCAGCGTCCGACAGACGACGGCAGTCGGGACCGGCTGCGTCAGCGAGGTCGGCGCAACGAGCAGCCCGTCGCAAAGCTCGCTCATCCGGCGACGCGGAACGCTCGCGCAGCCAACCTGGCAGCGCGGTCGCCCCTTTGATGAGATCAATTGTCTCTCGCAGTATGCTCACGTGCGTCCCGTCAACCGTGGCTTTGACCGCTCGTCCTGGACTTGGGCGCCGCGTTCGGAGTCGGCTTCAGAGGCCTGCGCACTGACGAAGGCGCCATGCCCGCCCGCAGCGCGGCCATCA
>CEPX01178313.1_pt1 | contig 11945 bp, 12 predicted proteins | sample 361361 | NCBI WGS metagenome assembly CEPX01 (sample SAMEA2619974, study PRJEB7988) | marine metagenome | biome: marine biome (ENVO:00000447); feature: mesopelagic zone (ENVO:00000213) & marine oxygen minimum zone (ENVO:01000065); material: "saline water (ENVO:00002010), including plankton...
CTCTACGAGCAATTTCTCAGTCTTTTGATTTTACTTCTCTTGGAGCCGATTTACCAGATGCTGTTAATGATTATCTGATGAGTGATCTTCCCAAAGAGACACGTGATAGGATAAGAAGTAAAGCCTATTCTTACATTATGAGCATTTCTAGTTAAAAACTTTCTATAATTGTATTATAATCAAAGTACTCATTACCCAGGAGGTATTAATGAGAGCATATTTGGCAAGTTCATGGTTTAATCCAGTAGCAAATCAAGAGGTTAATGATATTATCACAACTCTTGAAAAAAACAACTTTGAGGTTTTTTCACCTCGTGATTTCTTTGTTTGTCCGCCTACAGCTGATCTTAAAACACAGAAATCAACATATGAAGGAAACCTTCAGCATCTTCATGAGTGTGATTTTATGATATGCAATACTCATGGAAAAGATATGGGTTCTATTTTTGAAGCAGGATATTTTAAGGCGCTTGAGAAACCAATCGTGTATTTTTGTGCCGGGCTTCCAAAAGGTGCAGCATTTAATCTTATGCTTGCGCAGAGCGGAGTCAAGGTATGTACATCAGCTGAAGAATTAAATGAGTATCTCAATCGGTGCAATGATAAGGGTGATATTCTCTTTGAGCCATATTACGGAAGCATTGAGTAGACTTTAGCTACCTCTCTTGCGTGTAAATTTGCGCAATTTATTTTATAATAAGCTAAGGAATATAAATGTCATCTATTATTAAACCAAATCGATTTGTTGGCTTGCACGCTCACTGTGGAACAGGAAGTCCCTATGATGGACTAGGCTATCCAAGTCAGCACATTGACTTTGTACTTTCAAATGAAATGAATGCATGGGCATTGACTGATCATGGAAATGGTAACGGTCTTGCGCATGCGCATGCGTATGCTAAAAAGCTGAAAAAGAAAGGGCAAGAATATAGGCAGATATACGGTGTAGAATTCTATTTTGTACCATCTTTGTCTGAATGGAGGCAACAATATGAAGATCACAGAGAATCTGTAAGGCTTGCAAGATCTGAGAAAAAGTCAAAAGAAGCAACTGATATAGATTCTGAAGATGAAGTATCAGGAGGTCTAGTTATTGAAAACGAAGACGAGACCAAATCAGGCTATGATCAAGAAAAGAATAACTGGAAACGAAGATATCACCTTGTTGTTCTTGCAAAAAATCAAAAAGGTCTCCAGAATCTTTTTACATTAGTTAAGAAATCATACACTGATGGATTCTATAGGTTTCCTAGAATCGATTATAGCTTGCTCAACCAGCACTCAGATGGCTTAATTGTTAGTACTGCGTGTATTGGGGGCTATCCTGCTTCTCTAATAGCTCGTGGTGAATCACTGGGCAAGTCAGACAGTGAAATTCTCAATGATCTTGAAAACATGTCTGATAGATTTATTGATGCTGTAGGGGAAGAAAATTTTAACTTAGAAATTCAGTTTAACTCTCTTTCGATGCAGCATAAAACAAATAAGCATCTTATTTCTCTTCATGAAAAGACGGGAATTCCACTTGTTGCTACTGCAGATAGTCACTATTACAATAGAGATATGTGGGAGGCTCGAGAACTTTATAGAAAACTTGGAAGAATGGGTGCTAGAGGGGATGCAATGCCCAAGCTGCCTTCATTTGAAGATTTGAAGTGTGAACTATATCCTAAAAATGCAAATCAAATGTGGAAAGAATATAAGAAGCATGTTCCAGATTACAACTTTTACAATGGAAAAGATCAGTTAATTTGTAATGCAATTGAAAGAACTCATGATATTGCGTGGAATCAGTGTGAGGAAGTGTGGTTTAATGAAGAAGCTAAGCTTCCAACATTTGACACACCTAATGATTCAGCATTTAATCAGCTTGCGAGACGAGTTAGGAAAGCTATGATCAAAGAGGGTCTAGAGTCAAATCCTGTCTATGTTGATCGAGTAATCATGGAGCTTGAAGATATCAAGCATCTAGGGTTTGAAAATTACTTTCTTACAATGACAAAGGTATTTGATCTTGCATCTCAAAGTACAATTATTGGACCCGGTAGAGGTTCTGGTGCGGGATCACTTGTTAATTATCTTCTTGGCATTACAACAACTGATCCGATTAAATATGGCCTTCTTTGGGAGAGATTTCTTCACAGGGCAAAAGCTGGCTGGCCAGATATTGATACAGATGCTGGAGACAGAGATGTTCTAATCAATGCATCTAGAGAACTATTTGGAGAAGAGTCTGTTGTACCAGTTTCTAACTTCAATACTCTTAAATTAAAATCTCTTATCAAGGATGTTTCAAAGTTTTATGGTATTGACTTTGGAGAAGTTAATGTATTGACTAATACACTTGAAAAAGATGTTATGCACAAGGCCATGGGTGATCACGAAGAAAGGTCAACATATGTTCTTACTCACGATGACTGCATGAAGTATTCACAAAAATATGTAGAATTTATGGACAAGTATCCAAAAGTAAATGAACATGTTCAGAATCTATTTATGGAATCTAGATCTATTGGTAGACATGCGGGCGGTGTACTAATATGCCCAGATCTTGAAAAATATATGCCAGTTATCAAAGTAAGAGGTGAGCTACAAACACCGTGGTCTGAAGGAATGAACTTTAGACACCTTGAACCAAATGGATTTCTTAAGTTTGACTTTTTGGGTCTAACGACATTAAAGATGGTTGAAGACTGCACACGATTAGTTTTAAGAAAGCAAGGTAATGAATCTCCTTCTTTTGCAGATATTCAAAAGTTTTTTGATAAAAATATGAATTGCAGATACAATATTTTAGATGATCAAAAGGTTTGGGAGCATGTCTATCATAAGGGTAGATTTGTACAGATCTTCCAATTTACGCAGCAAGGCGCAAGAAATTTCTGCATGTCTGCAAAACCCAGGACTATTGAAGAGCTTGCAACTATAACAGCAATCTATAGACCTGGCCCACTATCAGCAGGAGTACATAGGAAATATGTAAAGGCAAAGAAATCTGTTGAAGATGGAAATCCAATTAAATATGATCACCCAGTTATTGAAGAAATACTAAGCGAGACATATGGCTTTATCTCATTTCAGGAGCAATTTATGCTTTTGGCACAGAAGCTAGCTAACTTTGACAAGGGGGAATCTGATAAGATGAGAAAAACTCTTGTTAAGAAATCACTTGATTCAAATGATGCAAAGGTCCAAGAGCGAATAGATCTAAGAGAGAAGTTTGTCAATGGTGCAGTAGAAATATCTGGGATGGATCGAGGTAAAGCTGAGAAGCTGTACGAGACAATTGAATTCTTCTCTGGGTATGGATTCAACAAGTCACATGCAGTATCATATGCTATTGATTCTTACTACTCTGCATGGCTCCACACATACTATGAGAAGGAATGGCTAGCGACGTGTTTACAGACTCAAAACGGTACCAATAAGTTTGGAAAGGTTATATCTGAGATCAAGTCCATGGGCTATACAATTCTTCCACCTGATATAAATGCATCTTCGGACGTATGGGTATACAGTGAGGAGAGGAAAGGATTTGTTCCACCTCTTACAGCTATTAAAGGTGTTGGTACTGCAGCAGTTACAGAAATTATTGAGAGAAGGCCTTTCACAAGCCTTGATAATATCATGTTTACAGATGATGGAAAGTGGAAACCATCAAAGATGAACAAAACATGTTTCAGCTCCCTTTGTCTAGTTGAGGCATTTGGAAGCTTAGATGAGTTTAAAACAGGAAAGGTATTAAATCACAGACAGCTCTATGAGTCAATTATAGAAAATTACGATCTTCTAAAGAAAGGAAGACACGGAATGACAAAAACCGCTGTTAAAAAATTGCTAAAGGAACAAGATACTATTCCGGTATTTTTAGATGAAAAGCTTAAGGAGTCTATGGGAATTCCTGACTGGAATCGTGCAGAAAAGATAGGCCACTCCGTAGATCTCATGGCTAGTGCAGATGAAACGCTTGTATTTCCACCGATGATTATGGAGAAGATCGAAAAAGCAAACGTTCGCCCCGTAACAGATCTATCAGGAAAGGAAAAGGACGTCGTTTGGTTTTGCATCCAGTCAATGGAGGAGAGAACAACAAAGAACAATAAAAAGTTCTACCGGATGAAAGTTATGGATAATAACTCTGAGAGTTGTTGGTTGCGCGTCTGGGGTAGGTTTGATGAACCACCTGACCTATATACCATGTGGCTAGCTGAGGTAGCCTCAACTGAGTCCTGGGGTTGCTCTACATCATCCTATAAGATGAAGAAGCTAGACGTATAGCAGCATAGAGAGCTGCTGGTTATACGTCTGGCAAGCTTTCACTGAGGTGCATGACCTATATATCATGCAGTTAGTCGGAGACCCCCTGCTGAGTCCTGGGGATGCTCTACGCTAGTGTATAAGATGAAGATGTTAAGCATATAGCGAAATATATAATATCGCAGGCGTAATTTTACATGAAGATATTAGAGTCACGATTAAGAGATATTATCAAAGAGGAACTGTTGAGAGAACAGTTTGGCCAAAGTTGGGGTATCGAATCTGGCGATGGAACTATTGGCGGATCAGACCCTGATCCAAAGACAGAAAGCGGGTGGATAGATAAATGCTGCCATAGTTGGAAAAAAGTAGATCCACCCGATGATTGGCAAGGAGTGGGTCCATACTATGTTGATGCGTGTGGGAATCCGAGGGGCCATCCATATATAGAAGGAGGAGAGCATAAATATGATTGTGCTGACTATGATCCGAATAGGTCAGTAGCGTCTATTGAGTCTGCAATTAGTTCTGGAAATGATATAGATTCAACTCTCATGACTGACATGAGAGAAAAAGCCATTGATGATTTTTCATTTCTTTATGTTGAATTTCTTACCAAAGAGAGAGATAAATTTATAAGTGATAATCCCGGTATTGAAAGCTGGGAAGATTTGTCACCAGAAAAAATACGGTCTATAAAGGAGTCAGCTGCTCATAAAGCTCTGGCAGAGTACAAATCTACACGTTCAAATACATTACTTATATCCGACTACATTGCTCGTCTTGAAAGAGTTCTGGGTAAACCGATTCCTCCAACATTTCAACAGCTAATGATAAGATATGCAAAAGATTTCGCTTATCAATTTATTTTTGGCTTTATAGATAATGCAGTTTTAATTCTTGCCGGCGCTGCAATTGATGACTATATAAAAATGATATTTGGTGCAGATAAGCTAAAGAAAGCACTTACGGCGGACGATCTTGACTTTATTACAGACGGAGTTGGCAATACAATTTCTGACGGTGTAGGTGATCTTGGTGGCGGTGCTGTAGATCGAAATATTGATAACTGGTCATGGATTGATAATGCTGCTACCGATGGACAACTAGAAATAGCGACGCCAATGGAAAAAGTGATGGCAAAAACAGCAACGTTTACAGGCGTAATACTTGGGTGCGTCGCAGCAATCCCAGTTGGAATATTGGCACTTAAAGGTTTAACATCTGTTGGTCTTACAGCTGCAGCAGGTATATCAACACCAGTGGCCTGGTTTACTGGGGTGGGTGCTTTTGCTATCGTAGCACTAACAGGTATTACAATGTATCAAGAATTTAAGCTTCTAGATAAAAGTGCTCAGGATGCAGTAGTAAACGCTCTTTCAAGGATTGCTAGCGCGGTGTATAAGCACAGGAGATTAAGCGGAGATGAGTCTTTACCTGAGATACATAAATATACAGATGATATCTTTACATCTGATTTAAAAGACCCGGAAATAAAGGCAATTGCACAAGTTGCATGGACAGACGAGATGGATCTAGCAAAACTTGTTTCAACACAAGATGTTGGATCAAATACTGTATGGCGTGTAGTTGATGAGCTTTCGAACAAATACGGCTTTAATAATCCCAATAGAACAACACTTGAAGAGTCTCGATTACAAAAGCTCGCTGGATTAATTTAACTTTATTAATTTAACTTTAAAAACTTTCAATAGAGATGTTACAATTAAGCTATGTTGACATTTCCTACAAGAAATCTATTTATTGAAGGTCCTGATTGCTCTGGTAAGACGACACTTATAAGACAGATTCATGACGATACAGGGTATAGGTGGCACATTCATGATAGATCGCAACTATCTCGAAAGATATTTTGTGATTTTTACGGTCGAAAAATCAACAATATAGATTACGATCTTCACATTGAGAGAAGCAATCTGAATAATAGATACTTTATTTTAATGCCCAGTTTTAACATAGTCAATAAGAGATTCAATGAGAGGGGAGACGAAATACACACAGCATTCAGCCTTTATTCAACATATAAGCAATTTCAGAAAGCATCAGAGAAATCTAGACTGTTCCCAAATGCTATAGTCTTACATATAAATGAAGATACACAAAGTATTTCTTCACGTGTGATCTCTATTATAGATCTAATGGAGAGACCCATTCTTAGAGAAGTGTCAGATGCAGTGTGCCAGTTTGTAGAAAATTCACATGATGAGTCTTATCCCCTAGAGTTTACCCTATACGATGATGGTGAATTTGAAGAAGCATCGGAATCATCAATGTTACACCCGTCAGAGGCAGAATATTATAAAAAGATATATGATGGCTTGCTTAGCAAGATTGATGATGAGATAGACGGAAACAATGAATATTCACGAAAGGAGTCAGTAGAGTCTAGAAGATTTGTGTACTCTGACAGTAGTTGTATTTCATTTATTCAGGTTTCTATTAGAAACAATGTCATGGATTTTCATGTAGTTATAAGATCTTCAAATGTAAAAGATACACTTCCACATGATGTTAATTTTTTATATTTTCTTGCATCTACATGTTATAATAGGTTTAAATATTGTTGTAGTAAAGTGAGAATGAGATTTAATTTAAACTCTGCTCACATAATTAGTTAGTATGTTTATTGTGGAGGATTTATGAAAGCGTTAGTAACTGGAGGGTGTGGCTTTATTGGATCACATCTTGTTAAAAAATTATTATCAGAGGGCTGGGATGTAGAGGTTGTAGATGATATGTCTAGTGGATCGCTTGATTCTTTGTCTGGATTGACATTCAGGGTAACACTCGCCGACATGGCAGAACAATTTTTTCATTCTGTTGAATCTTTACCGAGTCTTACTGTGATACAGGGAGATTTTGCTCATCCGTTCGTGCTAAAGAGAATTAGCACGGGTGAGTATGATTTTGTATTTCATCAGGCAGCTATTCCACGTGTTCAATACTCTGTTGAGAATCCTATTGAAACTACAGATGTGAATATTTTGTCGACTGTGAAGCTATTTGACTCGTGTTGTCATGCAGTTCAAAGAGTTATCTATGCAAGTTCTTCGTCAGTGTACGGCGGTGCTGATAAATTACCGACGACAGAAGATCATCCGAAAAATCCTAAATCTCCATATGCGTGGCAAAAATCATCTATTGAGGATGCAGCAAGAATATTTAGTAATCTTTACTCACTTGATATAGTAGGTTTAAGATATTTTAACGTCTTTGGTCCAGGTCAACTGGGAGATTCACCTTATTCAACTGCAATAGCTGCCTGGTGCAGTGCTATAAAAACCAACAAATCGCTTAGAAGCGATGGAGATGGTCAACAGTCAAGAGATCTTTGCTATATAGATAATGTAGTGAGCGCAAATATTCTTGCAGCAAATAGACAGGAACCGTTTGCGGGAGAGTGTTACAATATAGCTTGTGGTCAAAGAACATCCAATAATGAAATATTAATTCATTTGCGTGAGATGTTTTCTAATTTGATAATTGTAGATGCTCCCGAGAGAGAGGGAGATGTTAAGCACACCTTAGCAGACATATCACTTGCAAAAAGAGATCTGGGATATACTCCTCTTGTAAAGTTTTGGGACGGTCTTGAAAAAACTATTAAGTGGTGGAATCTGTAATGGTATATAAAGAAAAAAAGCATGCAAAATCTTCATGGATTTCCAGATCATCCAGAGGAAGAGAGAAAAAAACACCCTGGGGACATGAGTATTCATGGGCTGGATTCGACGGAATGCATGGAAAATCTCTTTATATTAAAAAGGGTTGCAGAACAAGTTTAAAATTTCATCAGATGAAATCAGAGATGTTATTTGTAAGGAAGGGACGAGTTGAAGTGTATTATGGCAATGAGCTTTCACTGAATGATAGCGTGGGAAATGCTTTTAAAACAGGCGTGCTTGAAACTGGAGATAGTTTGATGGTACAATCGGGATCACCGTATAGGCTTAAAGCACTAGAGGATTCAGAGATTATTGAGATAGGAAACAATCTTTCAGATAAGCCTATTAGAATAGAGGACGATTATGGAAGAATATAAAGAAGTTCGAATGCCAGAATTTATAATTTTTACTGGACCTATGTTTGGATCAAAAACTAGCAAGCTTATAGCAGCAGTTGATAGATTTAGATATCAAAATAGAAAAATTATTGCATTTAAACCACGAATAGATCAGAGATATTCTGAAGAGAAAATTATGACACATAATGGAGGTTCTCTTCCGGCGTATCTGGTGGGTTGTGGCAAGGATATTTTAGAATTTATTAAAAATGAGGAAGGAGATATTGATGTTATTGCCGTAGATGAGGCGTTTATGATCGAAGGATCAGCAAGTGCTCTTCTTGATGTATTTAGATCTGGTACGACTGTTGTAGTCTCATCGCTTCAAATTTCTGCTTCTGGAAACGTATTTACAGAAATTCGTGATATGATGCCTTGGGCAACAAAGATTGAAATTTGCCCAGCTGTTTGTCCCATTACAGGAAGGGATGCATACTATACGCATAAAAAATTTGAAGATATAGCGGAAATTACTATAGGCGGAGCAGAACTCTATGAGCCTAGATGCTGGTTTCAGCATCCTTTTATGAATAGATCTATTACAATGTGAGAAAAACATGATTGAACCAAGTAGTGTAAACTGTGTAATATACCACCAAAACTGTACTGATGGATTTGGATCAGCATATTCTGCATGGAAGCTTTTGGGCAATAGAGCTGAGTATTATGCTTGTAAACATGGAGATCGTCCTCCCAATGTAAAGGGAAAAAATGTAGTAATACTTGATTTTTCTTTTGATAATGGTACTACTAAAAAAATGATAGAAGATTCAGATGCTTTACTTGTAATAGATCATCATAAATCTGCTATGGTAGAGTTACATGATATTTCAAATACTCATTTTGATATGACGAAAAGCGGTGCTATGTTATCATGGGAGTTTTTTCACCCTGGAAAAGAACCTCCAAAATTTATTAAATACATTCAAGATAGAGATCTTTGGAAGTGGGAGCTTGAATATTCTAAAGAATTTAGTGCAGCTTTTGACATGGTTCCTTTTGAATTTGAAGAATTTGAAAAGTTTGAAGATGATTCAGTATTTGATGATGCAGTAAGAAGAGGATCTTACGTACTGGCGTATTCTAAAACTGTTATTAAGAAGGTGTGTGAAAAGGCAGCATCTCGTAAGTTTGAAGGAATGAGTGTTCTTGTTGTAAATGCTTCACACTGGATGTCAGAAATTGGTACACGTCTTTCTCCAGACTGTGACTTTGCAATGATTTGGTTCTACGATCACAAAGATAAAAATATTAAAGTATCACTTAGATCATTTCATGATAAAGTAGATGTATCAGAGATTGCAAAAAGATTTAACGGTGGTGGTCATAAAAAAGCTGGAGGCTTTACACTACCTGGTGATGCTCATGTTGATGATTTGTTTGAAATAGAAGATGAATTAATTGAACCTAATCCTGAAGTTGTTGAAGAATTAAAAGCTGATCTTGAAAATATTACAAAAAAAGCTGAAGAAGCTGGTGTGTTAATTAAAGATGTCGGGGGATCTCTTGATATTGCTTCAAAAGGAATAATAAGCGGAAGTGAAGAGACCTAGCTGGAATGATGTGTGGATGGAATTTGCTCACACGATATCAAAAAGATCCTACGACCCACGATTTCAAGTGGGTGCTGTAATAGTAACTGAAGACAATACACAGGTATTGTCGGTAGGATATAATGGAAATTACTCTGGTGGCCCCAACGAGGCTGAATCTACTGAACCAGGCAAATCTGGTATGTTACATGCAGAAATAAATGCACTCCTTAAGATGGATTATAATAATCCAAAAAGGAAAAAACTTTACCTTACTCTCTCTCCATGTCGAATATGTGCTAAGGCAATAGTAAATGCGGGAGTCGATGAAGTATATTATGGAGTGCTATATAGAGATGAGTCTGGGTTGGAAATTCTCACTCATAGTGGAATAAATCATAGTTTATTGTCTTTTTCTAAATAATTAGAAATAGGTACTATGAATTCTATCTCTTCAAAAGACATAAGAGCACTAGTTAGGCTTATTTATGAAAATCTCACAATTCCTGTATTTGCAGGGAAGGGAGACTCTAAGAGAATTTTAATTAAGCCTGGTTTAAAAATAAAGCATAAAAAGTCAGGCCTTCTTTATACAGTTGTCAATGTATATCCTGAAGATGATATACTTATGATACAGTGTATACGACCTCCTGACACCCGTATTACAATTAGTAGCGACAATTTAGAGGAATATGAAAGACAATGAGTGATGTAATATCAAAACAAAATATAATTGATGGAATTAGAAGAGATCTTGGTGTAGATAAAGATGATCTAAACGAAGCTTTAGTTGCACAAATTAAAACTTTTAACTTACCTACTGAGCTTTTAAGCAATGCAAATAAGCAAAATCACATTGAGCTTTATCATCAATATGTAAAAGATTTTAATAAAGTAAGTGCTGAGCTAGACGGTGCCAATAGACAGGAATCAAACTCTACTACATCAGATTATCGATCTAGAAAGATTGATGAAACGTATAGTATGAATGCTGCTTATCTTCACGAGCTTTACTTTGCAAATATTAGTGATTTACATAGTAATATTCCTATGGATTCGCTTGCATATATGAGACTATCCAGAGACTTTGGAACTTTCGATGAGTGGCAACAAGATTTCATCGCGTGCTGTTTAGCTTCTCAGTGTGGATGGGCAATTACCTATTACAATATTTTTACTCGCCAGTATATGAATTGTGCTATTGATTTACATAGCTTAAACGTTCCAGTTGGAACTTATCCTGTAATCGCAATGGATGTTTGGCAACATGCATACTATAGGGACTATCTAAAGGATGTTAAGACATACGTCTTTGGAATGATGAAGCAGCTTAATTGGAAAGTTATAGAAGAAAGAATTAAAAAGGCAGATAAGATAGCGCAGATCTTAAGAGGATAAAATGATAAACAAGAAAGACGATTTAATTCAATTTATACGAGAAGCTTCACAAGAACTATATGCTGAGCCAGGCGAAGAACCTCTTCTTGTTAAGGATGCCCAAAGTTCTGTTGATAATCAAATAGATGCTTTTCTTATTAAGTTTGAAGAGAATTCTCAATTAGATCCAGGCTGGGATAAAGAAATGGAGGATGTACTTTCAGAGTCATTATTAAATTTATCATTAAAGTTTCTCATGGAGCAACCTGGAGGCGACGTTGTTGATTTAGGAGATGATGAGGAAGAAGAAGAAGAGGATCCGGTTGCCGAAGATCCTGAAGATAAAGGAGCAGATGTTCCAGATCCTGTTGGAAGTGAATCGCTTGGTCCTGAAGAAGGAAAAGAACCTCCTAAACTTCCGATCAATGTGGATGAATTTGCAAAAAGAGTTGCAAGACTTGCTATGAATAGTGAAATTCTCTTAGACGTTCAAACAGTTGTTATAAATAGAGCACTGAGATATCTCGCTAAGGAGTATGATGAAGAGCATGCCAGAAAGATGCTTTCAGTTCTTGAGGATGAGTTTGATTTTGACCTAGAGGATGATAAAGATTCTAAGGAAGCACCGTATGCTGTGGGAGCATGGGCTGGCGGAACAGGAGGCGGTGGGGGTGTAGCATAATCATGTCTACCAT
>CEPX01081396.1_pt1 | contig 11943 bp, 10 predicted proteins | sample 361361 | NCBI WGS metagenome assembly CEPX01 (sample SAMEA2619974, study PRJEB7988) | marine metagenome | biome: marine biome (ENVO:00000447); feature: mesopelagic zone (ENVO:00000213) & marine oxygen minimum zone (ENVO:01000065); material: "saline water (ENVO:00002010), including plankton...
ATGGCGTCGAGGATCGTCCCCGTGCCAGAGACAAGTACCGCTAGGCGCATACCGGCGACCGTACCAGTAGGGGCGGCGTCGCTCAGAGGGTTGCGACGATCTCCGCCATCAACTCACCGGCCTCGGTGGGGTTCAACCCGACCCTGACCCCGGCCTCGCTCAGGGCTTCCATCTTGGCGTCGGCCGTACCCTTGCCGCCGGAGACGATGGCTCCGGCATGGCCCATCTTCTTGCCGGGCGGAGCGGTCACGCCGGCCACGTAGGCGGACACCGGCTTGGTCACGTGATCGCGGATGAACGCCGCCGCCTCCTCCTCGGCAGTGCCACCGATCTCGCCGATCATCATGACGGCCTTCGTTTCGGGGTCGGCCTCGAAGGCCTCGAGGCAGTCGATGAAGCTCGTGCCGGGGACGGGATCGCCACCGATGCCGACGCAGGTGGTGCAGCCGATGCCCTTCTCCTTGAGTTCGTAGAGCGCCTGGTAGGTGAGGGTGCCAGACCGGCTCACGATGCCGACGGGGCCGCCGGGAAGGGCGATGTGGCCGGCGGTGATGCCGATGTTGCAACATCCCGGCGAGATGATCCCGGGGCAGTTGGGACCCAGCAGGCGGACCCCGGGGAAGTCCCGCTTCAGCCGGTTGTAGAAGCGGGCTTCGTCGTGGGCGGGTACGCCCTCGGTGACGGCGACGATGAACTCGACGCCGCCCTCGGCGGCCTCGATGACGGCGTCATGCACGCCCGGGGCGGGGATGAAGATGCACGACGCGGTGGCGCCGGTGGCCTCTACGGCGTCGCCGACCGTGGCGAACACGGGCACGCCATCGACGTCGGTGCCGGCCTTCCTCGGGTTGGTGCCTGCGACCACGTTCGTGCCGTAGTCGCGGTTGAGCAGGCCGTAGTAGCGGCCCTGGCTGCCGGTCAGTCCCTGGTAGACGACCTTCGTTGTCTCATCGACGAAGATGCTCATGCGCCCGCTCCCCCGCTCGCATCCGCCAGGGCGACGGCCCTTCGTGCGGCTTCGAGCATCGTGGGAGCCATCTGCAACGACTCGGACAGGTGGGTTTCCAGGATCACCCGGCCCTCGTCGGCGTTGGTTCCGTCGAGTCGGATGACGATCGGCGCCTCGATGTCGACCCGATCTAGTGCCTCGACGATGCCGTTGGCAACCTCGTCACCCCGGGTGATGCCGCCGAAGATGTTGATGAAGATCGAGCGGACCGCCGGGTCGTTGTTGATCACCTCGAGTGCTCCGGCCATGACGTCTGCGTTGGCACCGCCACCGATGTCGAGGAAGTTGGCTGCGCTGCCGCCCACCTGGTTGACGACGTCCACCGTCGACATGGCGAGACCGGCGCCGTTGGCGATCACCCCGACCGAACCATCGAGGCCCACGTACTGGAGGCCCCTGGAGTGGGCTGCGGTCTCGCGTTCATCACGGGTCTGGGTCTCGTCGAACTCGGTATACGACCCGTGGCGGAACACCGAGTTGCCGTCGAGCGTGACCTTGGCGTCGAGGACCTGGACCCGGCCGTCTTCGGTGAGGATCAGCGGGTTGATCTCCACGAGGTCGGCGTCGCCGTCCACGTACGCCTCGTAGAGCCTGCCGAGGATGTCGACGGCGCCCTCGACGGCCGCCTCCGGCAGCCCCGCTGAAGCCACCCAGTCGCGGATCGTGGCCTCTTCCAGGCCGTCGACGGGATCGATCCAGATCTTGGCGATGGCGTCGGGATTCTCTTCGGCGACCGCCTCGATTTCGACGCCTCCCTCGACGGACAGCATCCCAAGGTGCTTCTTGGCCGAACGATCGAGCGTGAACGAGGCGTAGTACTCCTCGGCGATGTCGGAAGCCTGCTCGATCCAGACCCGGCCGACGACATGGCCTGAGATGTCGAGGCCGAGGATGTTGCCGGCGTGTTCGCGGACGTCGTCGATGGTGGCGGCGAACTTGACGCCTCCGGCCTTGCCTCGCCCACCCGTGTGTACCTGGGCCTTGACCATGACCGGCGTGCCGAGACGCTCGGCAGCGGCCACCGCCTCGTCCACGGTGAATGCGACCTCACCCGGCGGGATGGGCATGCCGTATCCGGCGAAGAACTGCTTGCCCTGATACTCGAAGAGGTCCACCCGTGGCTCCCGTGGTCGTGCGGCCCGGCCGTTGCCCGCCCCGCCGTTGCGGCGATACTAGGCAGGCACCCGAACGGCCTCCCACCCGGATGCCGTCGCAACCGTCACACCCGTCCAGCATCGGAGTACCAGTGCCCGTCGCCCAAGGCGTCGCCATCGCCACCCGGCGTGCCGTCATAGTCGGCCTGGTGGGTCTCGCCTCGGCGATCGGACTCCTCGTGTTGATGCTCTGGCTGGCCGGCAACAGCGGCACCATCGAGGTGCGCCTGGGTGACAGCGACTTCCGGGGCATCGACGCCGCCAACCTCTCGGCCGAGATTGCCGAGGACGGGCCGGTGGCCTTCCCCGACCTGGTCGGTCGAAGCCGCCCGATCTGGGTCACGCACGGCGGCTCCGACCCGACGACCGGCTGGTCCTCGTTCCTTGCCCGGGTACCCGGGAAGAGCACCGACTGCCTGGTGCAGTGGGACGCCGACCGAGACGTCTTCTTCGACCCATGCGACGCTGCCACCACATTCCCGCCCGATGGCGACGGCCTCGAGCAGTTGGCCTGGCGGGTCCTCGACGGGGAGTTGCGCATCGAGATCAACGCTCCGGCGGAGACCGGGGGATGAGTTCATGACCGACCGCCTCTACCTGCACGACGCCGACCTGCGGGCCTTCGACGCCACCGTCGTCGCCGTCGACGACGACCGCGTCGAACTGGACCGCACCGCCTTCTACGCCACCAGCGGCGGCCAGCCCCACGACACCGGACACCTGGTGTGGGCCAACGGGGCCGCCGCCGTGCTCGATGTGCGCTCCGACGGCGACCGGGTGCTCCACACGCTTGCCGGGCCGGTACCCGAGGCCGGCGCGACCGTGACGGGCGAGGTCGACGACGGGCGCCGACGCCACATGATGCGTACCCACACCGCCATGCACATCCTCTGCGGGGTCATCTGGCGGGACTGGCTGCGGGTGGTGACGGGCGGGAACATGGATGCCCTGTCGGGTCGCATGGACTTCGAGTTCGCCGAGTTGCCGGAGGGGTTCGCCGGACACCTCGAGGAACTCTGCAACGGCGAGATCACCGCTGACCGACCGGTCGAGGTGTCGTTCCTCGAACGTGGCGAGGCGGTGCTCGACCGCGACCTCATCCGCACCAAGGTGAACCTGATCCCCGACTACGTCACGGAGATCCGCATCGTCGACATCGTCGGCCTCGACAAGCAGGCCGACGGCGGCACGCACGTCTCGTCGACCGGTCAGGTCGGACGCCTCGAGGTGACCAAGACGGAGTCGAAGGGCAAGGGCTTCAAGCGCGTCCGCTTCGTGCTGCACGACGAATGAACGTCGTCCCCGCAGGGTCGATGGCATGCTTGGAGGTGGTCCCTACCTCTGAGGAGATCCGTAATGGGCAGTACCACATTCGAATGCACCAAGTGCCGCCACCGAGAGGCCGAAACCGGCGAGATCCGTACCACCGGGTCTGGCTGGTCCCGGTTCTTGAACCTCCAGAACAACAAGTTCGGCTACGCGGCCTGTGCAACGTGTGGCTACACCGAGTTCTACAGAATGGACGGTGGCGGTAAGGGCATGGCGATCCTCGACATCCTCGGCAACTGAACGGCCGACTCCAATTTCCGATCAGGAGGTAGCCCCACCCGGTCCTGGGCCGGCGCGCCGTTGGCACGACCTCGACGCCCTGCGGGGCTTCGCCATGCTGCTCGGCATCGGCCTGCACGCTTCGCTGGCCTTCTTCCCCTCGTTCTGGCCCGTACAGGACGGGGGCGCCAGCGACGGTGGTGGGTTCGACCTGTTCCTGTACGCCGTCCACGGCTTCCGGATGCCCGTGTTCTTCCTGCTCAGCGGATTCTTCACGGCGATGCTCTGGCGGCGGCGCGGAACGGTGGCGCTCGTGAACCACCGGGCGCGCAGGATCGTCCTTCCCCTGGCCCTCGGCCTGGTCACGATCGTGCCGGCCGTGGACTGGGTCTCCGAACGAGCGACGGAGGGGAGCATCGACAACTGGGCGATGGGCGCCGCCGAGAAGGGCGACATCTGGCTTCCGATCCTGTTGGGCCAACCTGATGCCGTCCCGGTGGCTGTCGCCAACGGTGCCGACGTGGACGTTCGTGGCGACGACAAGGGCACGCCGCTGCACCTCGCAGCCTTCATGGATGTGCCCGACGTGGTGCAGGCACTGCTGGACGCCGGGGCCGACCACCGCCTGACGAACGGGGACGGCTCCACCCCACTGGTGGTCGCCGTATGGGTCGGCTCGGAGCGGGTTGCCGACGTGCTCGTGGCAGCCGGTTCGCGCGACATCCGGGTCGACGACCAACGGTGGCAGGACATCGAATGGTTCGGCGATGGAGCCGCATTCAAGCGCATGGTCCTCGAACCCGAGGTCGAAGACGAGACCGGCCTCGACTCGTGGATCGACCAGTTCCACCACCTCTGGTTCCTCTGGTTCCTCTGCTGGCTGGTCGCCGGCTTCGTCCTGATCGCACCGCTGGCCGACGAGGTGGGCAACGGCATCACCTCGGCGAAGGTCCGGCGACGCCTGCTCTGGATCGCATTCCCGTTGACGCTGGTCCTCCAGGCCCGGATGGGGGACTCGGGCGCCTACGAGACCTTCGGCCCGGACACCTCGACGGGCCTCCTTCCCGCAGCCCACGTGCTCCTCTACTACGCAGTGTTCTTCGGCTACGGCGCCGCCGCGTTTGGCGCCCGCACCGACGACGGCGAGCCGCTGATCGACCGCCTCGGCCGGTACTGGCAGATCGTCCTCCCGGTGACGGTCGTGGTAATCCTTCCCCTGGCGCTCGGAGCCACCTTCGGCGACGAACCGGACCGGTGGGGCTCCGTAGTCCTCCAGGCGCTCTACGTCTGGGGTATGACGTTCGGCCTGATGGGGTTGTTCCGCCGACTCCTCTCCGGCGAGCGCTACTGGGTGCGCTTCCTGTCGGACGCCTCCTACTGGATGTACCTCCTGCACCTGCCGCTCGTGATCCTCGCCCAGGACTGGATCAGCGACTGGGACATCCCCCGGATCCCGAAGTTCCTGGCGATCTGCTGGGGCGTGAGCGGCCTGCTCCTGCTCACCTACCGCTACCTGGTGCGCTACACCCCAATCGGCACCCTCCTCAACGGCCCCCGGACGCGTCCGGAGCCGAGCCCGGCCGTTGCAGGAACGATCGAAGGTACCTGACCTGCAGAGCGTGGAGGTGTGCCAAGATCGGCGTATGGCCGACGAGGGACGACTCCAGGGCAAGGCCGCGCTGGTCACCGGCGGGGCACAGGGAATCGGGCGTGAGAGCGCACTGCTGTTCGCCGTCGAAGGAGCACGGGTCGCCGTCGTCGACCTGAACCTCGATGGCGCCGCCGCCGTGGCCGGCGAGATCACGGCAGCCGGCGGCGAGGCGATCGCAATCGGTGCAGACGTCTCGGTCGACGCGGACGTCGCCGCCATGGTCGCCGGCACCGAGGAGGCCTTCGGCGCCCTCCACGTCCTGTTCAACAACGCCGGGATCATGCACCACGACGACGGCGACGCCCAGCAGACCTCCGACGAGGTCTGGCAGCAGACCATCGACGTCAACCTGAAGGGCGTCTGGCTGGGCTGCCGCCATGGCATCCCCGCTCTGAGGCGCGCCGGCGGCGGCTCCATCATCAACACGGCCAGCTTCGTCGCCATCGTCGGGGCGGCCACGCCACAGATCGCCTACACGGCGTCCAAGGGCGGGGTCCTGGCGATGACCCGCGAACTGGCGGTGGTCCACGCCCGGGAGGGCATCCGCGTCAACGCCCTGTGCCCCGGCCCGTTGCGGACCGAACTCCTCATGTCGTTCCTCGACACCGAGGAGAAGAGGCAACGCCGCCTGGTCCACGTCCCGATGGGTCGCTTCGGAGAGGCCGGCGAGATGGCGCAGGCCGCCCTGTGGCTCGCCTCGGACGAGTCGTCGTACACCACGGGCACGGACTTCATGGTCGACGGCGGCCTGACCGCCGCCTACGTCACGCCTGAGGGCTGAAGGACGATTTCCCGGTCTACGAAGCGGCCGGCAGGTCCAGGAACAGCGCCTGCAACAGCAACGCCTCGTTGGGGTTCCTGAGCAACTCCCCGCCGACCTCGGTGATCCGGCCCGTGGCATCCATCGCCGAGGTCCGGCCGTCCAGCACCAGGTCCCGATAGCGACGGACCAGCGTCGCCAGGCCGAAGCGGAGCTCGTCGTCGCGAAAGCGTCGAACCTCGCGTCGCTGCCGCTCCTCCAGTTGGCGTCGTCCCGACCCCCGGGTGCCGAGGGACTTCTCCTGCTCGGCCATGTCGGCGACCTCCTGCTCGTGGCGTGCAGTGAGGATCCGCTGCCCACCATCGATCATCGCCCGCAATTCCTCCACCAGGACCGCCACGGTGGCGCCGGTGCCGTCGATCCGGTCGGGCACAGACCACCAGGCATCGCGACGACCCTGAAGAGTCGGATCGTCGGCCAGGAGGCGCGCCCGGTCGAGGCTTCCGGCCGAGGCACCGGCAAGGTGGGCCGCACGCTCCGGATCCACACCGTCCACAACGAGGGCGGCGGCGACAACTTCGTCGGCCAGGGGCGGCAGGTCCACGCGCACGCAGCGCGAGGCGATCGTGACGTGCTCCGCCGGAACCTCCTCGGCCAGGAGGACGAACACGACCGTGGCGGGCGGCTCCTCGATCGTCTTGAGGAGGCTGGCGGCGGATTCTGCCTCGGCGGTGTCGAAGCGGTCGACGACCATCACCTTCCGGTCGGCTTCGATCGGCGACCGGGAGGCCTCCACGGTGATCCCCTCGGCGTCGGCGACGAGCAGCGCCCGACCGGTCGGCGCCACCCAGACCAGGTCGGGATGCCGGCCACCGGCCGCCAGGCGGCGGTGCCGGTCGGCATCGTCGCCGATCGTTCCCGTGGCCAGGATCGAGCCGGCGAATGCACGGGCTGCCGTGGCACGGCCGGCGCCCGGCGGCCCGACGAATAGGTAGGCGTGCACGGGTGAGGAAGCTGCTGCACGCAGGAAGCCGACCGCCTCCCCCTGTCCGACGACGGTCGCCCAGATTTCCTCGTCGGTCATGGCAGCCGTTCGGCAACCGCCGCCTGAAGGCATTGTGCGACCTCGTCGACCGTGCCCCGACCGTCGACGACGACCCAGTGCTGGGGGTCGGCAGCGGCCAGGTCCCGGTAGGCCGCTGCCACCCTGGCGTGGAACTCGTCTCCCGCCTGTTCGATCCGGTCGAGGGACCCATCCAGCCTCGCCACTGCTTCAGCGGTATCGACATCGAGCAGCACGACGAGGTCGGCTTCGACGCCATCGACGGCGAACTCCGACACGGCAGCGACCGCTGCGACGCCAAGTCCACGTCCGATCCCCTGGTAGGCGAGTGAGGAACCGATGTAGCGATCGGTGACGACGTCGTCCCCTCTGGCAAGCGCCGGTACGACGACCCGGTCCACGTGCTGGGCGCGGGCTGCGGCCATCAGCAGCGCCTCGGCCCGGTCGCACGGTGCATCACCCTCCGTGCCCAGGAGGAGGTCGCGGATCTGCTCTCCCAGTGGGGTACCACCGGGTTCCCGGGTGAACACCGCTCCGAGGGCATCTGCCAGCATCCGGGCCTGGGTGGTCTTTCCCGACCCCTCGCCCCCTTCGACGGCGATCAGGCGACCCGTCATGTGTGATCCTCGGACAGTTCGCCCACCCGCAGGGACGCCACCGCCACGACCCCGGCGACCAGGATGATGACGGACGCCAGCCAGAGCGTCAGGCGGACGCCGGGAACGTACAGGTCCACGCCGAACACCTCGACGTTCCGCTCCCAGAACCGCTTGGAAAACCTGTCGAGGGTCTCCTCGAGCAGCGGCCCGATGGCCAGGGCGAACAGCACACAGGTGCGGACGAGCGTGTAGAGGGTCGCGAAGATGCGGCCGCGCATGTCGTCATCCACGTTCTCGTGGAGCAGCGTGAAACCCAGCACATAGACGGTTCCGGCACAGATGCCGATCCCGAAGACCATTGCCGCCGTGACGTGGATCCGGGTGAACGACGCAGAGGCCGCCAGGAAGAACGCAGCGGCGACCAACGCCCAGGTGAAGACCCGAGTCTTGTTGAGCCGGCGCTGGCCCAGCGAGATGAGACCCACGCCGGTCGCCACGCCGAGCCCCAGAGCGGTGATGAAGTAGCCGTATCCCGACTCGCCGGCAGCGAGCAACTCGGTGGCGTAGATGGCACCGAGTGGAACGAGCATGCCGCCACCGATCAGCCCGGTGGCGAGGCCCATGTTGACGGTCCGCACGACCGGGTTCTGGAATGCGAACCTCCAGCCCTCGCGCAGATCCTGGAACGGGTGGGCCATCTCCCGACCCTTTGAGCCCATCGCCTGGCGTTCGGTCTCTGACCGTATGGGGAGCGGCAACGTGATGATCAGGAAGGCGGCTACCAGGAATGTGACCGAGTTGGCGTAGAACGCCAGGCCCTCCTCGTCGAGCCTGAGGTTGTCGGCCCACGACGAACTGAACAGCGCCGTGGAGAGCCTGCCGAACAGCACCATCAGGGCTGCACCCAGTGGAAACGTGCCATAGGCCGCCACCACAGACAGGGAGTTGGCGTTGGTGAGGTTCTCCTCGGGCACCAGGTTCGGGACCGAGGCCTCCTTCGCCGGCGACCACAGCATCGTGAACGCCTCGAGGACCAGCGACGCCAGGACCAGGCCCAAGATCGAGTCGACGAACGGCAGCGAGATCATCACGATGGCCCGGCTCACGTCGCAGGTCACCATCACCCGCTTGCGGTTCCAGCGATCTACGAGCACTCCGGCGATCGGCCCGAAGAAGAAACCCGGGACGATGCGTGCCGCCAGGACCATGCTCAGGGCGGCACCCTCGGATCCGGCGCCGATCCGGATGGCGAGCAGGCTGATGGCGAGCAGCCCCAACCAGTCGCCGGTCGCCGACACCACCTGTGCCAGCCAGAGACGGAAGAACGCGGGGGAGCCGAAAACCCGAACATGGAAGGCCTCGCGGAATACCTGCTCGGGCTCGGTGAGGTTCGACTGAACCTTCGACGGCTGTCGCTTGCCTGGCTTCGGCGAGTCCGACCCGCCGCCTTCGTCGATCACGCCACCACTCTACGGGAGGCTCACGGTGCCCTCCCGGAAAACGGTCGACGGCTCAGGACTTCCGCCGCCGGGGCTTCTTCTTCGCCGGGCCCTTCGCCCGCCGCTCGGCGAGGAGTTCGGCGGCCCGTTCGTCGCTGATCTCCTCGACAGAATCCCCCCGACGCAACGAGGCGTTGGTCTCACCATCGGTGACATAGGGCCCGTACTGCCCGTCCTTGAGGAGGATCGTCCTGTCACTGTGCGGGTCGGTGCCGAGCTCGCGCAGCGGCGGCTTGGTCCTGGCCCGTCCGTACTTCTTGGGTTGGGCGAGAATGGTCAGGCACTCGTCGAGGGTGATCGTGAGCAGTTGCTCCTCGTTGTCGAGGCTTCGGCTGTCGGAGCCCTTCGTGAGGTACGGGCCGAACTTGCCGTTCTGCACGGTGACCTCGACCCCGTCGGCCGGATCGACCCCGACGGTGCGGGGCAGGCTCAGCAACTGCATGGCGTCCTCGAAGGTGATGCGTTCGAGCGTCATCGTCTGGAACAGCGATGCGGTCCTGGGCCTGGGCTGGGACTCCAGGTCGGCGATCCGGTCCAGTTCCTCGACCATCTCGTCAATGGACGCGAACTCGTCCAGGACCGTGAACAGCGACTCGAGGTTCCCGAGGCGGTCCTCCTCGTCGGCGGACCGCAGTTCGGCTAGGTAGCCGGATGCCTCGAGGGTGGCCCGAAGGACCGTGGCGGCACCCTCGCCTGTACGACCACGCATCGTCGACCGCAGTTCGAGAAACGACCGGATGCCCTTCACGGCGGCACTGGTCACGCCCGCTTCCTCGGCCCGTTCGAAGGCTGTTGCGAGGCTGATCCCGTGCTTCGTGGCGAAGGCATCGAGACGCTCGAAGGCACCCTTGCCTACGCCCCGCTTCGGGATGACGATGGCGCGTCGGACGGCCTCGTCGTCGGGCTCGGGCACAATGGACCCTGCATAGGCGAGGGCGACGCGCAGTTCCTTCCGGTGGAGCGGAAGCGCCAGGAGGCGTCCCCCCGGAGACGACGGCGACGGCCACTTGGGGAACCGGCCCAGCGAGACATACGGCCCGAACTTCCCGGCCTTGGCGATCACCGGGAGACCGGTCTCGGGGTCGTCACCCAGCACCTGTTCGGTCGGCGTGTCGAGGAACTCGACTGCACGTTCCACGGTGAGCTCGTCGGGTGCTATGTCATCGGGGATCGAGGCGGTCCGCTCGCCGACCTCGACGTAGGCACCGAACTTGCCGTAGCAGGCGATGACGGGCTCACCAGCGGCCGTCGTGCCCAGCGGCACGGTGCTCACACCCTTGGGGTCGATGTCGCCCAGCCGGGTGGTGACCTTGGCCTTGAGGCCGATGTCGCCATTCGAACCGAAGTAGAACGCACTCAGCCACGGAACCGCCTCTGCGGTTCCGTTCGCGATCTCGTCGAGGGCGGCCTCCATCGTGGCCGTGAAGTCGTAGTCGATGAGCCGAGGGAAGTGCCGTTCGAGCAGCGTGGTCACGGCGAAGGCACTGAGCGTCGGCACCAGCGCCGAGCCTTTCCGCCAGACGTAGTCCCGATTCTGGATGGTCTCCATGGTCGAGGCGTAGGTGGACGGACGACCGACTCCGATCTCTTCCAGCCGTTTCACCAGGGAGGCCTCGGTGAAACGGGGCGGGGGCTGCGTGGTGTGCCCCTGAGGGGCGGCGTCGGCAACAGCGACGGCATCTCCGGTAGCCAGTTCGGGGAGCACCGATTCCCGGTTGTCGTTGGTCGATGCTGGGTCCCGAGCCTCTTCGGTGGTCTCGACGTACACCCGGCGAAAGCCCTGGTGCATGATCATGGTGCCGCTGGCACCCAGCAGGACCCGTCGGGCACCCGCTGCGCAGGAGAACTGCAACTGCACGGTCTCGCCCACGGCATCGGTCATCTGGGAGGCGACCGTTCGCTGCCAGATCATCTCATAGACGCGGGCTTCGATGGAGGGGAGTTCACCGGCAACCTCATCGGGGTGCCGGAAGCGGTCACCGGCCGGACGGATCGCCTCGTGGGCCTCCTGTGCGCTACGCACCTTCTTTTCGTAGGTACGGGGGGCGTCGGGAAGGAAGGCCCGGCCGAACCGCTCGACGACCTCTGCCCGTGCAGCACGCTGTGCGGTGTCCGACAGCGTCGTGCTGTCGGTCCGCATGTAGGTGATGTAGCCCTTCTGGTACAGGCCCTGGGCGGCGTGCATGGCGAGCGATGACGACAGCCTGAGCCTGCGGCCGGCTTCCTGCTGGAAGGTCGACGTGATGAAGGGTGCGGCGGGGCGTCGCCTGTACGGCTTCGATTCGACCGAGACGACTTCGACCGTGCCACCGCTCAGGTCGTTGGCCAGTTCGGTGGCCGTGGCCTCGTCGAGCACGACGACCTCGTTCGCAAGCTGGCCGTCGTCACCGAAGTCGCGCCCGGCTGCGACACGCTGCCCGTCCACCTCGACGAGGGACGCTTCGAAGTCGGTTCCGTCACCTGCAGTGAGCGTCAGGTCCAGGTCCCAGTAGCCGGCAGCCACGAAGTCCATGCGCTCGCGTTCTCGTTCAACCACGATCCTCGTGGCAACGGACTGCACCCGTCCGGCCGAGAGGCCCGTGGTGATCTTGCGCCAGAGCACCGGTGATATCTCGTAGCCGTAGAGGCGGTCGAGGATGCGGCGGGCCTCCTGGGCATCG
>CEPX01022339.1_pt1 | contig 11942 bp, 8 predicted proteins | sample 361361 | NCBI WGS metagenome assembly CEPX01 (sample SAMEA2619974, study PRJEB7988) | marine metagenome | biome: marine biome (ENVO:00000447); feature: mesopelagic zone (ENVO:00000213) & marine oxygen minimum zone (ENVO:01000065); material: "saline water (ENVO:00002010), including plankton...
TGTTACTAACAACATCATCTTTGATTTTTATTGATTTGATATTTTTGAATCCAGATTTTCGCATCCATTTTTTTAAGTCTGCTATCTTGATTTGGAGTTTTAATTTTCTTTTTAATGCTTCTGGAAAATAATACCAGAACCATAGAGCTTTGTTTTGGATGGGATCTGCGTTGACAGATACAAATTTCTTATCTTTTTTTAGAATTCTATATGCTTCATTAACAGCTTGTTGTCTTAATTTGTTTCTTTGTGTTTGGGTGATCTTGAAATTGTCACCAATGTGATGTATTGTTCTTATTTCGTAGGTTCCGTCAAATGTTTCTGGCTTGAACATTGGCATGTTTGTAATGCTTCCCTGAAAACATTTAATTCCTTTTTTTCTAGTAAGGTTAACCATACTTTTTGAATGGTCAATTCCTACTATCTTGAATTTGTGTTTTTTAAGTTGGCGTTCGTAGACACCTGAGCCACAACCTAGACTTAGTAAAGTTCCTTTTTTGAAAATTGATTTGAGTTTTTTTATAATTTCAGGATTAAACCCTCTAATTTTATTGTAATCTTTTGCTTTTTTGTTGTAGTTCTCTATTGTTTGGTATTTTTTCATTTACTTGGATAGATATTTTTTTAGTTTTTTAAATGCAATCCTTCTAAATTGTTTTAACTCTTTAAAATTTTCTAATTCTCCATATGTTTTTTGGAAATTTTCTGGTAAAAATATTGGATCATGACCAAAACCATGTTTTCCTTTAATTGAATTTGAGATTGTTCCTTTTTCTTCTCCTGAGAAAGCTATTGGTTTTTGGTTAGGTTGGCAGATACTGACAGAGCTTTGGTAATTGGCATTTCTGTTTTTTTTGTTTTCCATAAGTTTTAGAATTCCTTCAAGCCCTATTCTTTTGTGAATATAGGAAGAACATGTTCCGGGGAAGCCGTTTAATGCAGTAATGAATAATCCAGAGTCTTCTACTACTACAGTTTTATTAAGTTTTTTTGCTAAATATTTTGAAGATTCGTTTGCAATGTCTTCTGGGTTGTCTGACCTTATTTCATCATATTCTAATTCAATATGATTTACTTTGATTTCTGGTTCAAGAATTTGTCTTGCTTCTAATACTTTATTTTTGTTCGATGTTATGAAGTTTATTGTTGTCATTTTTATATTAGTAATATAATTATGTACCCAAGTATTGATCCTGCACTTAGAAATGGCATTGCCGGATAGTATTTATCTTTTTTCCCTTTTGTTAAAAGTAATAACAGTGCAATTGCAGTGGTTATTGGGATGATTGATGTTTTTAGAAATGTAATAGTCATGGTTTCTGTTAACATCATACTTTTCATAACAATTCCTGCGAATATTAATGGAAATCCGATGTCTCCTCCCCCTAAGATAGCAGATGTTTGTTTTGAAATTATTTTGGTGGGATGTTTAGTTTCTGTTTGTTTTTCTAGTTGTTTTCCAGGTTTTGGTTCATTTCTGTCATAAGAAATCATAAGTCCTGCAAAAATTTTAGATTTTTTTTGAAATTCTGCCAAGGTTACCATGTGTTTTGTTTTCCAGACTGCAATGGCATCGTAAATTGATATTAAGATTAGCAATACAATACCTCCAAAAATATTAAAGATAGGCACAATAAAAGCTGCTAATCCTCCATAAATAAATATTTCTGTGAAGTTGTGAACTATTAGGTTTGGTTTGAATACTCTGTATAATGTTAGAGTTAATGCAACAATTCCTGCAGTCCATGGTGTGGTGAAGGCATTGAATGAGAATGTCAAGGTTATCAAAATAACTACAAAAAACCATATTTTAAGTATAAATGGATTATTGAATTTTGCAAGTAAGAAGAACAACCCTGTTCCTATTAATAAACCAATCATTAATGGAATAAATGAAATGGATTTATTAGGTACATCTGGTCTTTCAAAGTTAAATGGAAGTGGTTTCCATTGGGTAGTTTTGGATTCTTTAGATGCACTAATATCTATGTAACGATTTATTACAACAAGCCCTACAAATTGTGCAAGGAGGAAGATTAATACAAGTAAGGCTGTTATCTTTATGTTGTGTTTCATAATAAAAAATAAAAAAAATTATTTAATTTTTTTCCTTAAATCCTTAACTATTTCATCGGCATGTTTTTTTAAGCCAAGGCCAAAACCAATACCTATTGCTAAGGATGCGGCTAAAACAATCCCGCCGACAATTAATAATATTGTTTGCTCTGCAAGAATTATGTTAATTCCAATTTCTCTAAGGGCAATGTCAGCAAAGAATATTATTATTATAACTCTTATAAATGAGCTTATTAGCTTAATACCTTTTAATGATTTAGCCTGAGACGCACTATCTGCAAGGAAGTCTGCTGCAATTAATCCTACAACCATTATTGCTACTCCTGCTATTAAATGAGGCAGCCACTCTGCAAGTTTAATTAGTAAAACAGATAGTCCTGGAAGTTTTATTATGTTTGCTGCAGGAACTAGGAATGCAATGAATACCCACCATTTTATTAGTTTGGCAGTTAAGGACGATGTTGTTAATCCTCCCAGTGAGTCGCTTCGTCCAGTTTCTCTTAACCAAGCATCGACTTTAAGTTTTTCAACTATTTTTCCAGCTGCGAATCCAACTAAAATAGCTGCAATATAACCTAATACTATAATTACCAGTGCTCCTAAAATTCCAGGTATGTTGAGAATTAATGCATTCCAGAATGTAACAAAAGGGTCTATTAGACTTTGACTTGTTTCAGCAATATTTACTGCCATGGTACCACCTCTATTCAAATATTGGAGATAGAGTTTATAAGTTTTTTGGACAAGTTGTAGTTTTTAGTCAGGAAAATGACTATTACCGTCTATAGATTGAGGCAGTTTTTAGTAAAGTATATAAATAAGGACGATAACTAAATTTGATAAATAAAATAAAAAGGGTGGTAAAATGGGAAAAATAATTGCCAAAGCTGGCGTAGTGAGAGAAAAAGGTTTTCTATATTTTCTGGATAAGAAGGGAAATGTAGCAAAAGTTCAAATGAAAAGAGCTGGGAAAAAAACCAGTAAAAAACAAACTGTTGTTGCAAAAACAGGCATTAAGAGAAAAGGTGGATATCTATACTATATAGACAAGAAAGGAAATGTCTGTGAAGCAAAGATGCAGAGAGGCAGAAAGAAAACCAAAAAGAAGAAGAAATAATTTCTTAATTTTTTTTATATTTTTTTTAATCTTTTTTACCTTTTGAAATTTCACCATAACCAATTAATCTAAATCTGTTTCCTATGTTTCTTGATATTGTGACTCTTGAATTAACTTCTGCGCAAATTGGGATTTTTAATTTACATCTGACTATATCTTTTTTTAATTCAACAACAATTCCAACTGTTGCAGCAGAATTTACATTTAACATTAAGGGTTCATTAAGCTTTATTGGTGAGACGTTTAGTTCTTTTAAGGTACCTACAACTCTTTTGAGTAAGTGAGTTTTAAATGTAAGTCCATACCAAGTTGGGGGAGATTTTCCAGGTTGGCTGACAACTGCACCAGTAAGTTGGTCTGATTTAACAACTGAGGGGTCGAGAGATGTTAATACTCCAATTGAGCCTCCTGGGTGAGCTTCTTCTATATCTTGCCCTCCTGAGTTTATGCTTGTGACAAATGTCTTTATTGGGATCCAAGTATCTTTGTTTTTTGATGTTGTTTTTCTACCTGGGGAGATCTCTATTTCATCTCCTTTTTTGAGAGTTCCTTGAGTTAAACTCCCACCTAAAACTCCTCCCACCATTTTAGATATATCCATGCCAGGTTTATTAATATCAAAACTTCTTGCTATTAGCATAACAGATTTTTTAGTTGAATCTCTTTCAGGAGTTGGAAAATATTCTTCAATGGTCTTGATTAATGTGCTTATACCTGCACTGTGTTGTGCAGATAAGGGTATAATTGGGGAGTTTTTGAAAGGTGTATCTTTGAGAAATTCCTTAATTTCTTTTTGGTTTTTTATTGCTTGTTCTTCATTGACTAAATCAATTTTGTTTTGGATTACTATGACATTTTTAATTCCTGTTATGTCTAATGCCATTATATGTTCTCTAGTTTGAGGTTGAGGGCATGTTTCATTTGCAGCAACAAGGATTAGTGCTGCGTCCATTATTGTGGCACCTGCAAGCATTGTTGCCATTAAACTTTCGTGTCCCGGAGCATCTACAAAACTTACTTTTCTTAAGGGTGTTGGTGGGTTACTACATTTTGGACATTTTTCCAATGTAGTGTAAGTTGGTTCTGGGCATTTCTCACATTTTTTGAATATGACATCTGCATAACCTAGTCTAATAGTAATTCCTCTTTTAAGTTCTTCAGAATGGGTATCTGTCCATTTGCCACTTAATTTTTCTAGTAATGTTGTTTTTCCGTGATCAACATGGCCGACAATTCCTATATTCAGTACTGGTTGAATAGGTAATTCTTCTGATGTTTTAGGTTTAGCCATATTATTTTTATTTAATTATTTTTTCTCTTCTGGTTTTTCTTCTTTAGTTTCCTTTTTTTCTTCCTTAGGGGCTTCTTTCTTATCTTCTGCTTTAGGTTCTTCCTTAGGAGCTTCCTTTTTTTCTTCCTTAGGAGCTTCTTTCTTATCTTCTGCTTTAGATTCTTCTGAAGCAGCTTCTTCAGTTGTAGTTGCACCTAGTAGGTCAGTTATTTTTTTTGTACCTTCTTTTGTAATTTTAAGGTTAACTTGAGCTATTTTTTCATTTATTTTGTGCCCACATACTGTTTTTCTTTTCTTTATTCCTTTATCTGCTCCTTTAAATCCAGTACCTTTTAAGATTGTAAGTGATTTTCTAGTTCCTAAGATTCCACTTCTCATTGGAAATCCTGCATCATCGCTTCCACCTGTGATTTGGAGTTCAAAACCCGGAAGGTCTATCTTATCTCCTGAAATGGATTCCCCTATATTTAATCCAATTAAATTATCTGCAATATCGTCTTTTAGCTCTTTTTTGTAAGTTTTACCTGTCTTTGTTTCTGCAATGTTTAGTTTGAATGTTGCCATAGTTAATACCTCATTATGTTCTTATTTTTTAATAAAATAGAATATATGAAAATATAGGTGTATTTAAATAGTTTGTTGTGAAGATTGTTATGAATTATAAGTATACTAATAATTTGAATTATAAGGTTTAATAAAAATAGAAAGAAAGAAAAATGACTAAAATCTTATTAATATAATGAGATGTTTAAAGTTGATATCTATTGTGTTATTTGTTACTTTACTGCCAAGTGTTTTAAGTGAGGATTTGGTTGGGGATATTTATAAAATAAAGAGTCCGACAACTTCTTCTGGAACTGATGATTTGAATAGTGCAACATATAAGTCTTCAGCCACTTCAGGTGTTGCTGCTGAGACTGTTAATTCTGATAATTACAAGATCCAGACAGGATTTTTCCAGAATATATTGTTAGTTAGTGGTCAGCCTTGTTCTTCTGATGGGCAATGTGAATCTGGATTTTGTTGTAGTAGTGTGTGTAGTGCTACTGCTTGCCCTGCTGTAACCACTACAACTACTGTTGCTTCTGCTGGTGCAGCACCTTCTGGAGATTCTGGGGGTGGAGGGGTGGGGGTTTCTACACGTAGAGCTAAGGAAACAATAAGTAATTTCACATTATCACCAGAAATAATAGATTTGACACTTAACTTAGGGGATCGTGTTATTGAAAATATAGTTTTAGAAAATAATGGTACTGTTAACTTGTCAATCTCTACTGTAGTTAGTGGAGTTAATGAGTTTATTACACTTTCAGATGCTGTTTTTGAATTGATAGATACAAAAGAAGTTCAAGCAGAAATATTGGCTAGAAAATTAGGATCTTATTTTGGAGAAATATTATTTTCAAGTGATGTTTCTAAAGTTGTACAAGTTATATTGAATATTGAATCTGAAACTACTTTGTTTGATGTAAATTTAGATATTCCTTCTGAGTTTAAAACAATTATGGTTGGAGAAGATGTAAAAGTTCAAGTATCTATATTTGATATCGGTCAGCAACGGTCAGATACAGTTAATGTTATCTATAAAGTTAAGGATAAGCAAGGTAATGTAATTTATCAATTTTCTGAATTTGTTGATGTAGAAAATCAGATTTCATTTTCTAAGGTTTTTGACTTACCAAAAGATATAGAATCAGATGAATATCTTGCATCTGTGGAGGTTGAATCTGGAGATTCTCTTGCTGTTTCTAGTGATGTGTTTACAGTTATATCTGCTCCAATAAAAATTAGAGAAAGATTAACTGAATTTACATTAAAAAATTTAGTTTACTTTATTGCAATAATATTGTTTATATTCGCTCTTGCAGTTTATATAATTAATAGAAGATCGAAATTTAGAGTGTAATTTTTAATAAATTTTATATATGAAAAATGATAAAGAGAGTATATGCTTACAGAAAAGAGGGTTAAGATCTTATTATTTGTAATATTTATAGTTTTGAGTATGAAGTTGATTCAAACATATGGTACAAACTTCACATCTTTTATTATTAAAGAAAAGGCCTATAGTGAAGAAATTAACTTATTGGCTACAACTTCTGGGAATTTTACATGGGAACCTGATAAGTATGGAAGTTTGAAAAGTTTGAAATTTGATGGAAGTATTTCAGATCCTGGAAAAGTTAGGATATTTATTGAGAATAATGGTAGGCGGTATTTGCTTTATGAAAGTAGGGAAGAGGTTGAAGAAAAGAGGAGTGAAGGTTCTCAGATTACTGCTTTTACAGTTAAGGAAGATATAAAGCCTCAATCATTTAATCCAATTACTATAGATCTAGGTTATTTTAGCAATTCATTTCATGATGAAAATAATGATGGTGAAGAAAATATATATGGCGTAGTGGATTTATCTATCCAAGATACTTTTTTTGATTGGAAACCTAAAGAAAAGAACCTCTGTACTAGGTGGGAAATATATAATAGGGACGATTATTTGTCTACAACAGTATGTTATGGTTCAACTGAATGTTGTGCATTAGTTGAGTTGTATCCAAGAAGGCCAGATTGGGACGAAGTTTATTATGCTACCATGGGTAATGATGGGGCTGGTTATAAGAATTTAATTTCTGCACAAGTAATACATACAGATCCGAATCAAGGGTTGGCTGGTGTGTATTCTAACATTAGTGTTAGTAATTGGAAGACATTACCTGTAAGTTTCCATGAAATCTATAAGGAATTAGACGATGCATGTGATCATACTTGTAATCTGTTTGATTTTAAGAAAGAGAAATATGATATATTTTTTGAAGTTGAAAACGCAACATTACGTATTGATAATTTTGTTTATGTTGTTAAGTAGTTAGATTTTCTAAATTTTTTATTAACTTTTACTAGATTTATTTACATAATGTTAAATTTTGGCTACATAATATGAAAGCTTCTATGTTAAGTCTAGTAGCACTCTTGGGATTGATTACATTTTTTATATATAGGAAAACCAAAAGTCTTTTATAGGCTAAAAATAGAGTTGAGGTTAGTTGTAAAAATTGAAACTACATGTAGTAAAGTATATGCAACATAGTAAGGGGTGAATGGTTCTTATAAGTAGGTAACAGACTATAAACAATGAAAAAAAAGAGGGCGGCTAATAGTTTGTATAGGGATGGGGCCAGAAAAGATAGACATAGTCATAGATTTAAGAAACCACTTCTAATTATTATTACAATACTTCTTCTAAGCCTAATTTTTGGCGTAGGATTGTTGTATGTCAAAAATATTTCATTTCAACAACCGGTGCAACAGGAATTAGATTTTGATGTGGATCAGATATTGATTAAAGTTTTAGTAAAAAGTGATGATTTTGCTACAAAAGAAATTCGTATAATGGATATTAGTGACGAGCAAGTTGTTATTGATTTGAGTCTAAAAGGATTGTCAGATATTGTAACGTTGGATACAACTAATTTTCTCATTAAACCCGGTCAGACAAAGATTGTTAATCTGAATATTTCTTCAGTTACTCAGGATAAAAGTGTTGAACAAAATCCAGGTATATATACTGGGAAATTATTGGTTAAGTCAAAAAATGCAGAAAAAGAGTTACCTATAATAGTGGAGATTGAGTCTAAGAATGTTTTATTTGACACAAATCTTAATCCTGTAGATATTGAGAGGAAAGTTGAACAAGGTTCTGACATGATTGTCGAAGTTAGGTTGTTTAATTTACAAAGTATTGATGCAGAAAATGTTAATATGGAATATAATGTTAAAGATATTAATGGGAATTCTATTATTTCTGAGTCTGAAACTGTTGTGGTGAAAACTCAAGCGTCATTTTTTAAGACAATTACAATCCCTCAGAATTTGAAGCCTGGAACTTATGTGTTTGCTGCAGAGTCAAATCTAGGAGCTTCAATTGGAACTTCAAGTTATATATTTGAGATTATAAGTCCAATTGGCCCTGGTAAGGGGGATTTTAATTTCTATTCATTATGTACTGGGGATGTAATTTGTTTAATTTTGTTGATTTTAGTTGTGTTATTGGTATTTTCTATATTGGCTTACTCTTATTTTTACATCGGAGCATTTATTTTTCAAAGGATTCATGGGAATTTAAAAATTCCAAGAATAAGTTCCTCTAAGAAACAAAGGGAATTGGCAAGTTTAAAGCATGACCTAGAATTAAAGAAGGAATATTCTAAATTAAAACATGAAAGACATTTACTAACTGAGAAGGAAGGGGAAAGAAGGAAAATAAGGAATAAAGGTCCTGGATTTTTTGCTAGAATGGCAGAAAAATCTCGTCAACACAAACTTCAAAAACAAAGGGAGCAAGATGATAAGAGGAGATATGGGGAGAAATTAAAACTTGAAAGGTTGAAATTTGAAGATGATAAAAGAAGATTAAAACTTGAAGAAGAGATGAGAGCTTTGAAAAAATCTCCTGGTTTTTTTTCTAGGATGGCAGAAAGATCTAGACGAAAAAGATTTCAAAAACAAAAAGAGAAAGATAGGAGGAGAAAATATGAAAATGAATTAAGATTAGAGAGATTAAAAATTGATGAAGAAAAAAAAAGACTTAAGATTGATCAAGAAATAAGGAAGATAAGAGATGAGCGAGAATCTTTAAAACATAGGCGTGCAAAGTTACATGAACCTAAGAGGGCAAAAAAGAAAAAATCAGCATTTAGTTTACATCTTGAAGAAAGAAAGAGAAGAATTAGGATTAAGAAATTAGAGAAGAAAAAGCAGAGAAGATTAAAACAATTACAAAGAAAGAGGATAAAAGAGATTAAATCAGAAGAAAAAAGAAAAAGAGAAAAGTTACTTGAGAAGATTCATTCTACAGATAAAAGTAAAATCAATAAGAATATTTATTCTAAATTGACTAAGTTGCAAAATAAAAGAAAGAATGAAATTCAAAATAAAATCTATAAATATGATGATAAGATTATTAATTTAAAGTATAATGAACGAAAACAAGCAGAAGAATTGCATAATTCTAGTAAGAAGTTAAAAAATGTTGATGCTGAAATCAAGTTTTTAGATAATAAATACCATAGAATTCAAACTTTATTGGAGGAGTTAAATGCTGAAGAGAATAAAGTTACTGGAGATTTTAATCTTAGACTAAAGAATATAACTTCTGAGTTTGATGAGCAAAATGCTAAGTTGATATCTAAAAAGGAACTTACAGAGGTTGAACATAAGAAAGAAGAAGAGAAAAAGCAGATTAAGATTCAAAAAGAGAAAGAGAAAGATAAGAAAGAACATCAATTAGAAGAACAGATTAAGAAAGAAAAGAAAAAAACTGAGGAAAGTAAAAAATCTTTGAGAGATCTTGTTTCTGGATTGAGGGGCAAGTATAGGGGACATGTGACTAGAGTACAAGAAAATACAGAGGAAATAATTCAAGAGGAGGAGAATCAAAAGATATTTGAAGAAAGGATAAAGGAAAAGGGGAAAATTAAGGCTGAAAGATTAAAGGAAAAGCAAGAAGCTGATAGGAAGAAGATAATAGAAGGGTCAAAAAGGCAAAAGCTAGCAAGTGAGAGGGCTAGGAAAGTTCAGGAAAGAAAGGATAAGGGGTTGGAGTTGAAAAGAAAGGCTGAAGAGAGGAAACAAAAGGAAAAAGAGAAAATAAAGCAGATTGAGGAAAGGAAAAGGCAACAAGAAGCTGCTAAGAAACAAAAACAAGAAGAAAAACAAAGGCAGATAAATCAGAAAAAGAAAGAACAAGAAGAGAAACAATCCAGAAAAGAGTTAGAGATTAAAAGAAAAGCAACAGAGAAAAAGCAAAAAGGGAAGGAGAAGGAGAGTCAAATAGAAGAAAGGGAAAAACAGCTAGAGTTTGCTAAGAAACAAAAAGAAGAAGAATTGAAAAAAAAGGAAGTTGAGAAGAAACAAAAAGCTGAAGAATTGGCTAAAGGGCAGAAAATAAAGCAAGAAGAGGAAAAGAAAAAAGAATTACAGGAGAAAAAACAGCGAGAGGTTGAGTTAAAGAAGAAGAATGAAGAACAAAAAAAGATAGAACAAGAAAAGAAAAAGATAGAGAATCAGAAAAAACAAGAAAGAAAGAGATTAGAGGATCAGAAAAGACAGGAGTTAGAATGGAATACAAAAGAGAAACAAAGGATTGAGAAGGAAGAATCTAAGATAAAAGTAGATATTCAAAAACAGACAGAGTTAATTAATAAGGAAAAAGAAAAAATAACTCAGAAAGAAATTAAAAATAAATCTGAAGAAGGTAAGATAAAAAAACAACTTGAAACTGTGGATCAAGAATTAAAATTACTAAATCATAGATTTTCTCAAGAAGCAAATTTCTCTAAGAATCTAAATAAGAGATTTGATTCAACTTCTTTAGCAGAGAGTAAGTTGCAGTCGAAATTTGAATCAGGTCAAGCTGCACTAACTGGGTACCTTGAATCTGAGAAAACTATTTCAAATAATTATCTTGAAAGATTAAAAGAACTTGCATCTAAATATGATCAGATTAAATCTGAGAAATTTGAAGTATTAAAGAAGTCATTAGATAAAAGTGCAGAGCAGAAAAGTAAATTAGATGAGATTAAACAATTACAAGATAATGAAGAAGCTGCTAAGCTGGATTATGACTTTAAACAATTATTGACTAAATTAACAGATCAAGTTAAGGAATTAGATAATCAGATTAGTGAGAAAGAAAGTTATTTTGACCAGCAAGATACTAAGATTGATTCAGTTGTTGAAACAATAATTGAGAAAAGTTCAATACTTAAAGATTTGGATGAAGATCTAAAAGGGAAAGATGAAATACTTTCTAATTTGAAGCAGAAGAGGGATCATTTAGAAGAACAAAATAAGAAGCGGTTGGAAGACTGGGAAATTGAACATAAAAATTATTTAGATGAATCTTTAATTAGGAAAAGAGAATTTGAGACTTCTTTATTGGAAAAAGAGAAAAACTTATTAACTAATGCGCTAAAAGATATTAAAGGATCTATTGGAAATAAAGCTAAATTAGACCGATTAAAGAGGATGGAAATCAAAGCAAAACTTAGTGTGGATCAAGAAAAGTTTCGTTCTGCTGAAAAGAATATAGAGCAGAATATGTTAAAGGAAAAGAAGAAACTTGATGATCATTATAAGTCAGATATGGTCAATATAAAATCAAAAATTAGTTCTCAACAAAAACAATTATCTGAAGTTAGGAAAAAAGCTGATTTATCAAAAGGCCAACATAAAAAGTTTGTTTCTGAAAAAACTAAAAAAGAAGAAAGTTTGAGTAAGATACGAAAGGATATTGAGAAACTAGAAGTGAGGAGAGATGAATTAAGACATAATTTAAGAAATCTTGAGAGATCTAGACCAGATAAAGGATTGTTAAATTCATTAGTTAAGAGTTTGAATGAAACTAAACAAAAGAAAGTTGTTCCAAGGCAAAAGCCTCAAATTGCTGTGAAAAGTAGTGGA
>CEPX01415061.1_pt1 | contig 11942 bp, 13 predicted proteins | sample 361361 | NCBI WGS metagenome assembly CEPX01 (sample SAMEA2619974, study PRJEB7988) | marine metagenome | biome: marine biome (ENVO:00000447); feature: mesopelagic zone (ENVO:00000213) & marine oxygen minimum zone (ENVO:01000065); material: "saline water (ENVO:00002010), including plankton...
TGTTCAGGCCATGAGACTCAAAAAAGCTCGTCATTAGCTACTTTTACTGAAAACTTTTTAGAAAAATTTTCAATACTCACGCAACTTCCTGACGCACTCGTGCATCTTCCTCATGAAAACCAACTTAAACATGTTGCGAATCAACAAATCGAATTCAGAAGAAGCTCTGCTGCAAGGATGCCGAAAAGGCAAATCCAGTGCACAACAAGCTTTCTATGAGCGATTCGCACCAAAGATGTTGGGAGTATGTATCCGATACATACATGATCGTGAAGAAGCAGAGCATGTGATGATCGGTGGAATGGTGAAAGTGTTTGAAAAATTGGATCAATATTCGGGCGAAGGAAGCCTGGAGGGCTGGGTAAGACGAGTGATGGTGAATGAATCGCTAATGTACATTCGGAAGAACAAAAACATGTCCCTTGAAGTGGATGTGGAGCAAGCCGAATTCGAACCTAACTATCAAACACTGGAGAATACACTGGAGGCACAGGATTTGATGAATCTGATAGCTGAATTACCAGTTGGATATAGAACTGTTTTTAACCTCTACGCTATAGAAGGTTATAATCATAAAGAAATTGCCGAGACCCTGGGTATTAATGAGAATACTTCCAAGTCTCAGCTAAGTAGAGCCAGAAAATTCTTACAAGGACGACTGGTAGAATTACAGAACAAAGAATTAAAAGATCATAGTCATGGCAAATAATTTAGACAGACTATTTAGAGAAGGCATTGACCAATATGAGGTCACACCAAAGGCAGAAAGCTGGAGTGCTGTGCAAAGTCAACTCGCTAAAAAGAAAAAAATAGCCTGGATACCAATGAGTATTGCAGCAGCTATCATCCTGATGATCACTGCAACGATCATTGTAAGAAACTACCAGGTTGAGCAGAATTACTCAGGTAACATGATTTCTTCAATAGATTTCCCACAACAGGTATTATCTCCGGAGAAAATTGAAATACCAGTAGATGGTGTAAGGGTGGCTAGTCAACTAGTTAAAAATAGTACTCCTAAATCGGTAACAACGACTCCAATCGTGGTAAAAACCGAGAAAGAAGAACAAGTTCTTATCACCCAAATGGAGACCATTCATATGGTGGCTATCGAAGAAATGAATTTTAGTGAATTACCTGAAGTACAATTTAACTATGACTTTGACATTATCAAAATAGAAAAGCCAACCGTGAAAATCACTTACATCGCGGAAAACGAACCGGTGGACAAGAAAAAGAAACTAGGTGAATTCTTCAATACAATTACCAAAGAAGCGTCTCCAGTAGATATACTAGCAGACATAAGAGACGCCAAGGACAATATATTTAGCAGAAACTAAACTCAAAATAAAAGGATCATGAAAGCGATAATAACCACTCTTTTGGCTATAGCCCTGGTTGCTATACCAAAGGCCACACAAGCATCGGACAGTCAGGGAGATACTGTAGTCATCGAACTCAGCAATAAGAGCAAGATTTTAATCTACACAGAGGACAAGGAAGCCTTGAAGGACTTGCAACAATACGATATCAATCGAATGATAGCAGACCTTAATAAAGCGCTCGATTCCAAGAAAATAGAGAAGGTGGAGTTACGGGATAAAGACGGTAACAAATACATGAAGGACACCACCTTGATTATTGGCGATGGTGAGGTGAAAACCAGAATCAAAATTGGCAACCTGGAGCTTATGGTAGATGCAGACGACTGGGATGAGTTGGAAGATGAATTTGATGATGACATCCCTGTAAGAAGATACAACTACGAGGAAAAATCAATAGACAGAACCGACCATCACTTTAATGTAGATATCGGGATGAATAATTGGCTGGATGATGGCGAATTTCCTGACGCTGAGGGACAGCCATACACCGTAAAACCATGGGGAAGCTGGTACATTGCACTAAATAGCACCAATAGAACATGGGTTACAGGCCCCTTATTTATGGAGTGGGGATTTGGATTTAGCTGGTACAACTGGAAAATGGAAGATCCGAACAGAATAATTGAAAAAGGAGATGACTTCATTGAATTCAATGACGTACAAGTAACGAACCCTGACATCAGTGGAATCAAAAGCAGATTAACTGCACCTTATGTAAATGTATCATTCGTACCGATGCTAGACTTTGCCAAAGGAAAGAAAAAAGTAAAAAACCTGGAAAGAGGTAGCGTTAGCTTCAGAACCTACAAGAAACAAGGAATCAGATTCGGTGTTGGTGGATATGCAGGATATCGAATTGGAGGAAACACTAAGTTCGTCTATCGCGAGGATGGTAAAAAGCAAAAGGACAAAGAAAAAGGAAATTACTATCTAGAGAATTTTAGATATGGTGTAAGAGCTCAGGTAGGCTACAAAGGATTGGACTTGTTTGCGATGTATGACTTAAACAATGTCTTCGCAGGTGATAGAGGCCCAGCTGGCAGTAATGGCATGAACGCCATCACCGTAGGTATTACTCTGTAAATGTTAGCATAACAACAGGAAGGCTGCCCTCGGCAGCCTTTTTTATTATATCAGGGTTGATCTTTTCCCCATTCTGTTAAAGCCTTCTGACTTACTCGAATATCTCCCGCTATTTTCTCAAAAGTTGGTCGGGTAAGACTAAATACAAACATCACTGCCAAATACAAGCCAGTAAACAACTGGTTTTTGGTAAGGTAGAGTCCAATAACTCCTAGGACAGCGGCCAGTTCTAATATCAGAAATGATTTTACTTTGATGGATAGGTAACTCTGAAGCTTTTCAGCAATTTCTTTATCGTCAATCTGCGCCAATTGTTTTTTAGATCGAGTCAAACCCAGCCAAACCAAGAAAGCAGCAATTAGTGTAAATGTGACTTGAAGAATATTCGTCACAGATTCCACCACCAGTGGTGGACCTGGAAATTCACTCTGGGTATCTAAAAAAGCCAGCCCAAATGGAATTATGGATAATGCAACTGTTCCATTGAACCACAAATTTACTTGGTTGTAAAACCGTTCCCATCGATTGTATTGTCCAGACATAATGAACCCTAATTGTTCTTTCGCCCAAAACTAATCACAAATCCATTATAACCTTTTGAATAGATTATTCGTAATTTAATATGATATCATTTTAATATCACTTTAATTTAACTAAACTCTCCAGTCATGCAATCACAAGAAAAATCCTATTCACCAATGTCCGGATATGTTGCATTAACTATATGTTTGATGCTCATTTTTGGTTCTGTCGCATTACTTGTTGCTAGCAAGCAAGCCTTTTTTGGATTCACTTTTCTAATAGGAATCGTTATGGCTCCAGGTTTCTTTTTCGTGAATCCCAATGGATCAAGAGTTCTGGTCTTGTTCGGAAAATACAAGGGTACCGTGAAAGAGAATGGCTTCTTTTGGGTCAACCCATTCTATTACAAAAAGAAGATTTCACTGAGAGCTAGAAATTTTGATAGTGAGCGTGTAAAAGTGAATGATCATATTGGTAATCCAATTTTAATCTCCGTGATCTTGGTTTGGCGAGTGAGAGATACGTTCTCCGCCGCTTTTGAAGTGGATGACTATGAGAACTTTGTAAGGGTACAAACGGATGCGGCTGTAAGAAAACTAGCAGGAAGCTATCCATATGATAATTTTGATGACGAACAAGCTGAAGTCACTCTCAGGTCCGGTCTAGACTCTGTAAATGAGCATTTGGAAAGAGAAATTGAAGAGCGACTTGCAATTGCTGGAATTGAAATCCTGGAAGCAAGGATTGGCTACCTGGCCTATGCAGAAGAGATCGCTGGAGCTATGCTAAGAAGACAGCAAGCTACAGCAATCGTAGCAGCACGACACAAAATCGTGGAAGGAGCAGTTAGCATGGTGGAAATGGCGCTACATGAAATCAATCAAAAACAATTAATCGATTTGGATGAGGAAAAGAAGGCTGCTATGGTAAGCAATCTGATGGTCGTTTTGTGTGCTGATAAAGACGTTGCTCCGGTGGTCAACTCAGGAACACTTCACCACTAAATTTTAATGCCATGAAAGGAAAATTAATCTATACTGAAAAGCAAAGCTTTAAAAACACTTTCTTCTATTGGCTCGAATTGGCGATAGCGCTGACCATACTAGGTGGATTGGCTTATGGAATTAGTGTTCAGATAATCAATGGAAAACCATGGGGCACCAGCCCCATGAGTGATACAGCATTGCTGATTACAGCAGCAATCACTTTTATCATCCTTGGAGGAATTCACTGGTTATTCACCACCATGAGTTTAGTTATCGAAATTGATGCCGGCAACCTCTATTATTCCTACTTTCCATTCGTCAGCTCACAAAAAACCATCTCCAAAAACGATATTCAATCACTTGAGGTGAGAAAATACAAACCAATCATGGAGTATGGGGGTTGGGGTTACAGAATCAGTCCTCGAAACGGGAAAGCATTTAACATCAAAGGATCATGGGGACTGCAATTAGTTTTGAGCAATGGAGATAAATTATTGCTTGGAACCCAGAAGCCTGAAGAACTCAAAAAAGCAATCGAACAGCTGAAAGAAAGCTGGAACGAATACTAGGATATGGCTAAGAAAAAACCATTTGTATTAAGAATGGACGAAGAAACATTCAAGGCAATTGAGAAATGGGCTGCGGACGAATTTCGCAGCACCAATGGTCAATTAGAATGGATGATTCACAAAGCCCTGAAAGAGACAGGACGATTGCCCAAGAAAAACAAGGATAGTTAACCTATCTCCACTTTGATTTTGTCAGACAAAGGTTTTCCTACACAAAGCAGGACATATCCTTCTTCCTGCTCCGATTTACTCACCCCGTGAGCATCCTCCTGATCGATCTTACCTTCATGGCATTTTGCTCTACAAGCAGTACATAGACCACTCTGACAAGAATATGGCATATCGATATCCTGATCCAGTCCTGCATCAAGGATTGTTTCGTTGGGCCCAACCTGGATAACATGTTCTTCACTACCTAAAAGGATGGTCACTTCACTCTTGTCAAAAGATGAAGAAGAAGTGCTTTCTTCAACAACCACCGATGGTGAAGTTTTTCCAGCATCGAAGCTCTCCATTCTGATTTTATCAGGAGCGATTCCCAATAACCCCAGACCTTCGTTGGCAATATTCATCATTGGCTCTGGTCCACAGATAAAAAACTCTGTGGAGGCATCTACACCTAGTCCATCTATGATAGATTTCATGACCTCAGCAGTTGGTCTTCCTGAGTGTTCTGCATACCCATCGTTCTCTTCCAAAATATGAACTAATTGGAAACGATCACCTTCTGACTTTTTCAATTCTTCAAGAGCCTCACGGAATACAATATAGTCCTTAGATCTATTTCCATACACTAGAGAAACCTTGCTATTTGGCTCTTTCAATAAGATAGAACGAAGTAATGAGTATAATGGCGTAATTCCGCTACCACCACCCAGGAATACCACATGACGAGAATTGCTTGCATCAAACTCTGTGGTAAACATGCCCATTGGCTCCATGATTTCAATCACATCACCTGCTTTCACAGATTCGTTCAGGTAGTTGGACATGATACCGCCAGGAACACGCTTAACAGTCACTGCTGGGTATTCGTCAATGAATGGGCTGGAACACAAAGAATAAGCACGTCTTACTTTCTTTCCTTCGATTTCTCTGATAAGCGTCAAAAATTGACCTGGCTTGTAGGTAAAGGCATTCTCTGGCTTTTCAAAAACCAGGTTTACAGCCTCCTCAGCAATGTTTACTACTTCCTTTATGGTCAGTTTCTGGTATCTACTATCTGTCTCAATTTCTTTCTTCTTTTTCTTGAAAAATCCGAAGGCCATATTTCCTGTGTTTTTTAAAGTCGTGCAAAGGTAAATCTCCTTGCTTTGGCACACAAGTTTATATTAAACAGCTATTTTTGCACCTCCAAAAAAAGAACGTCATGCAGTTAAACGACCTCACAGCAATTTCTCCGGTAGATGGTAGATATAGAAGTAAAGTAGCTTCTCTTGCTCCATACTTTTCTGAGTATGCTTTGATTAAATATCGCGTAAAAGTTGAAGTGCTGTACTTCATCGCCTTGTGCGAAATTCCACTTCCTCAATTGAAGGAAGTGAACCATGATGTATTTGATCAATTGAAAGCGATCTATGAGGATTTTTCAGAAGAGGATGCGCTAAAAATCAAAGACATAGAGAAAGTAACTAACCATGACGTAAAAGCTGTTGAGTACTTCATCAAAGAACAATTTGATAAACTAAGCCTTTCAGAATTCAAGGAATTCATCCATTTTGGATTGACTTCACAAGACATCAACAACACTTCCATCCCCTTGTCAACTAAAGATGCATTGGAGGAAGTATTCATTCCTTTTTTGAAGGAAATCAATGCCTTAATTGAGTCAGTGTCTAAAAAATGGGATGCTATTCCTATGCTAGCAAAGACTCATGGGCAACCTGCTTCTCCTACCCGACTAGGTAAAGAAATTGAAGTTTTCGTAAGCAGACTTTCAGGTCAAATGGAGCAGCTGGATCAAATCATCTATGCTGCAAAATTTGGAGGAGCTACGGGTAACTTCAATGCACATTTTGTGGCTTATCCTGATCATGATTGGCATGCGTTTGGCAATCAATTCGTCAGTGAAAAGCTAGGATTGACTAGAAGTTTTCCAACTACTCAGATTGAACATTACGATCACTTTGCTGCCTTATTCGATGTGATCAAACGAATCAATACTATTCTTCTTGATTTTAGTAAGGATGTGTGGCAGTATGTTGCCATGAATTACTTCAAACAAAAAATCAATCCAAATGAAGTTGGTTCATCTGCGATGCCTCACAAAGTGAATCCAATTGACTTTGAGAACGCTGAAGGAAATTTGGGAATCGCAAACGCCTTTTTTGAACATTTAAGTGCAAAACTTCCAATCTCAAGACTTCAAAGAGACCTTACAGACTCCACGGTACTCCGAAATGTTGGAGTTCCTTTTTCACACACTCTAATAGCCTTGGCATCTTTAAAGAAAGGGATTAATAAGCTGGAAGTTAATGAAGAAGCAATCCGCAAAGACCTGGATGACAACTGGGCAGTCGCGGCAGAAGCTATCCAGACGATCTTGAGAAGAGAGGCATATCCCAATCCTTATGAAGCACTTAAAGCTTTGACAAGAACTGGAGACAAAATCACCAAGGACACGTTGCACACCTTCATTTCCGGATTGGATGTAAGTGAAGAGATCAAGGAAGAATTGATGCAAATCACTCCCTTTAACTATACTGGAAAATAAAGGAAAGAGGTTGAGACTATACCTTCTTGCTTGCAAGGAGGTATAATACAGCCATTCTAATGGCTACTCCATTTTCTACCTGATCGAGAATAATGGAGTGTTCTGAATCTGCTACATCACTAGTAATTTCTACACCTCTATTGATAGGACCCGGGTGCATGATCACTATTTCTTTATTGAGGGATTGAAGCAACTCTTTGTTAATCCCATAGTACAATGAGTATTCTCTCAAGGATGGAAAATATCTCATTTTCTGACGTTCTAACTGAATTCGGAGTACGTTAGCCACATCACACCATTCCAGTGCTCTGCGAATATCCAACTCCACTTTTACGCCAAGATCAGCAATGTATTTAGGTAGTAGTGTTGCCGGCCCACAAACCATTACTTCAGCTCCTAGCTTTTGCAAAGCAAAGATGTTGGATAATGCAACTCTTGAATGCAGAATATCTCCAACGATTACCACTTTCTTACCAGCCACATCTCCCAACTTCTCTCTAATGGAGAATGAGTCCAAAAGAGCTTGAGTTGGATGCTCGTGAGTACCATCACCCGCATTAATAATATTTGCATCAATATGTTTGGCGAGAAAATTAGGAGCACCCGGGCTGCTGTGACGCATCACCACCATGTCTACCTTCATGGCCAAAATATTGTTTACCGTATCAAGTAGGGTTTCTCCTTTTTTTACTGATGAAGATGCTGATGAGAAATTGATTACGTCTGCTGACAATCGCTTCTCCGCCAACTCAAAAGACAACCGTGTACGAGTAGAATTTTCAAAAAAGACATTGGCAACAGTGACATCTCTAAGAGAAGGCACCTTTTTAATTGGTCGATTCAAAACATCTTTAAAATTGTCAGCTGTTTCAAAAATAAGCTGAATCTCCTCTGCCGAGAGATTTTTAATTCCAAGTAGGTGTTTTGTTTTTAACTGACTCATTCAGCGTCGTTCATTAACCAAATATTGTCTTTTTTCCCTTGCTCTACCAACTCCACAAGCACTCGCTGAGAAGGCATGGTATTCACTTTACGTCCTATATAATCTGCGGCAACCGGTATGTCTCTACTATACATTCTATCAATAAGTACCAACAGCTCTACTTTAGCCGGTCGTCCAAACATAGTCATCGCATCTAGTGCTGCCCTGACAGACCTACCTGTATACAAAACATCATCTATTAGGATGACCTTTTTATCCTCAATAAGGAATGGTACTTTGGTTTGATTTGGAGTGATTGGCTGATCACGTCTTCTAAAATCATCTCGGTGAAAAGTAGTATCGAGATAACCTATATTGATATTTATACTAAGTACTTTCTCCAGTTCTTTTCGGATACGCTCTGCCAGATAGATACCTCTTGGTTGCATTCCAAGAATAACCGTATTTTCAAAATCGCCATGATTTTCAATGAGGTGTTGACACAATCTGCTGATTGTGATCTGGAGCAGCTTACTGTTGAACAGGAGACGTTTTTGCATGATCAGATTGGCGCAAATATAAAGGCATCTCGCGGAACCACATTAGAGGAATTTTACTTTTTTCTCACTAGTTAGGCTCTTGCCCCAAATTGTAGGTGATCTTATTGATATAAAACACTTTCCTACTGGTTCTCCCCCCTTCTCCTTCATCATTTTGTATTCGCTGCTCACCATAGGCATACATGACATTACCATACCAATTTTTCAGCCCCTCAATGGCAGGATCTCTCGACTTAACTTCATCCGCTTCATAAGCAAGCTTCACAGGGTTAAAGGTCATCCCCTCATAGATTTCATTCCCTTGAACCACTTTAGAACGGATAGTATTCTCCTCCAAATACATCAAAACAGTCTTATCATCAAACTGACTCACTGCAACAAACTCTTCCAAAGAATAAGTTTCAATATCATCTACTCCGAAGCTATTGTCCCAAATGATATTTCCATTCCTATCGAAAGCCACCACAATCGCATGCGTGTATTTATACCCCATAAAACTAGGATTGTAGGATGTGTAGCTGTTGTTATATGAACCATAAGACCCTGGAGAAGAATAAGATGAATATCTTGGATAATAAGCTTCAGCAATCATTAAGTATTCATCACCTCTCTGAATAATATCATGAACCAATAATCTGTAACTGAATTTTGGCTTCTTACCTTTTTCCTTTTTCCGTTCGATTCGTTCTTTGATTCGCTGTTCACGACGGGAATTCATATACCCAAAGAAATTATTCAAATCAGCATAATCATGGTACTTCACAAACTGTTGCCGTCCATTTACAAACTTAGTGAGGTACAATCCTCGGCTATATTGTGAAGGCTTCTTGGAATAAGTGCCAGCAACATACTGAAACCCTCCATAAAAAGATGTGCTTGCTCCATCTACCAGGTTCTTCTTTTCTCCAGGGGTGATTATATTGTTTTGGATCAAATCTCCCTCAGATGTGAAGGTCTTAGCTCGCATGGTATAGCGATTATTAATCATTTTCTCCGATTGTATCACCGTGAACATGTGAGACTCGTCATCAATTACGATATCGATGATATCACTTTTATTATCATAAAATCCGGGCACCACTCGAGGTTTCTGGACGTTCAGATTAAATGTCAATAGTACTGGTCTAAAGTTTGTATATCCAGAAAGTAGAATATTGTCATCTATCACCTCAAAAAAGGTCAGCTGAATTGGAAAAACGGTGTTGATCTCAATGGATCTAATCTCACCAAACTGAGCATCAAGTTCAATGAGCAGAAGGTCCTCATTTCTATATCGAGAGGCGTTAAACAATAAGTAATACTTACCATCATGGTATTCGGTACCAGTAAGATAAGTATCAAATGGAATTGGAAATATCCTTGTCCAAACCTGATTTAAGGTCGTATCCAACAAATTGAAGGTCCAATTGTACCCTTCATCTGTCCTATCCTCTGTCTCCAGGTATACCAACAGCCCATTATCCTCGCCGTTAATTATATCATACTGCATGGTGAAATCAAAAATATTGAACTCCACACGACCAGGTTGAGAAATCAGCGCACTGGTATCCTGATCTTTTTTTCGCTGTGCATCAACAGCAAAAACCGAAATGATTAGTAGAAGGTATAGTACGTATCTCACTCTCATAGGACATTTCATCTAGTTAATAACCTTATTAGATTACGAATAAAAAACCACTATCAACAAATGAACAATTATCGAGCCCTTTTGATTACAATGTAATAAATATTCATCTGCGCATACTATCTTCCACACAATGAAAGTTTTAGTGATTCGGTTTTCATCCCTAGGTGATGTGGTGCTTACCTCACCAGTAATTCGCAATTTGAAAACGTCCATGGACGCAATAGAAGTTCATTATGCATCAAAGGAGATTTATACTGATGTCCTCCATGAAAATCCATATCTTGACAAGGTACACTATCTCACAGATGCAGGACTATGGGATTTAATTAGCAGACTCCGTATGGAGCACTATGACCTGATCATAGACTTACATAATAATCTTCGCACCTTCCTAATTAAACGTACCTTAGGAGTGAAAAGCCTTTCTATAGATAAGCTAAATGTGAAAAAGTGGTTGTTGACGAATTTCAAAATCAATCGACTACCTAACCGACATGTTGTTGATCGATATCTGGATACAATAAGAGGCTTAAATATTTCCTTAGACAACTTAGGACTTGACTATTTCATTCCTGAAAAGGATGAGGTGGAAATGGAATGGCTTCCTGAAGAATATAGAGGTGGATATGCGGCGGTAATTATTGGAGGTAAATACCAGACAAAGAAATTGCCAGTCAACAGACTGATTGAATTATGTGACCGAATAAACAAACCCATTGTTTTAATCGGAGGAAAGGAAGAAGGAAAAACCGGTGAAGAAATAGAGACTTTCTTCAAACCTTATGATCAACCCACCAAATTTGATAAGGGTCTAGAAGAACTAGGTAAAAAAGCTATCGTATACAATGCTTGTGGCAAATTCAATATCAACCAATCTGCTTCTCTGATTAAACAAGCAAATTGGGTGTTTAGTCATGATACAGGAATGATGCACATTGCAGCAGCTTTTAAAAAAACTATATACACCATTTGGGGAAGTACAGTCCCTGAATTTGGAATGTATCCCTATCGAACCAAATTCATCATCTTTGAAAACAAGAAATTAAAATGCAGACCATGCAGTAAAATCGGTTTCGAAAAATGCCCTAAAGGTCATTTTAAATGTATGAACGACCTCAAATTTGATTTCTACATCCCAGATTAACACCAAAAATGAAAACCTTATACATCATTAGACATGCCAAATCTTCCTGGTCCTTTGAAGTGAGTGATCGGGATAGACCTCTGGGAATCAGAGGAAGACGAGATGCCCCCAGGGTTGGTAAACACCTGAGTCAAACCGAACCTACTCCAGAATTAATGATCAGTAGCCCTGCCAGTAGAGCGCTATACACTGCATTATTGATGGGTGATGAATGGGGCTATCCCGAAGACGAAATTGAGCTAAGTGAAAAACTCTATCATACTGGACCATCAGAAATAATTAACCTCATCAAAGAGCAAAGCGACGAAATCCAATCAATTGCCTTATTTGGTCATAATCCTGGCCTGACTGATTTGGTCAACCATTTCAGTACCGATTATCTAGACAACCTACCTACTGCGGGAGTTTACTGTTTTACGTTCAAAACTGAC
>CEPX01197972.1_pt1 | contig 11937 bp, 10 predicted proteins | sample 361361 | NCBI WGS metagenome assembly CEPX01 (sample SAMEA2619974, study PRJEB7988) | marine metagenome | biome: marine biome (ENVO:00000447); feature: mesopelagic zone (ENVO:00000213) & marine oxygen minimum zone (ENVO:01000065); material: "saline water (ENVO:00002010), including plankton...
AGATAAATCATTATACTTAAACAAATCATCAAGACAATATATCTTCTCTTGTTCAAAATTTAATAGGAGAATATCTTCATGTTCTGTTCCGATTAAGCTTTCTGGAAGATACTGATCCATTGCAACTTCATGCCATTTTAGTACAATTTTTTTTGGATTTTCAAGAGAAGGTAAAAACCCACAAAATTCTAATTTTCCCCAATCGTGTGGCAAAATCAACATTCCTTTTTTAGCAAGACCATTTAATTGCTGTTTTGATTTTGCGATTAGTTGAAATACTTTTTCTAATGGTAAAGCATATTGTGTAACTCCCTTCACAGGCATAAATGAAACTAAATAATAAGATTGGATATTATTATCAAGAAATTTGTTCTGTAATTCAACAAGAGTATTCACATCATCATTAACTCCTCGCAAGATTACTGGTTGACAATAAACTTGAACCCCTACTTTTTGTAATGCTTTTACTGTCTTTATTGACTCAAAACTAATTTCTGAAGGATGATTATATTGTGCAATAATACAAACTTTTTTCCCACTAAGAGAATGTATTTTTTGAAAAAAATTCAAAAAAATTTCATCATGAAGCTTTTGAGGGTTATATGCTAAACTTTTTGTTGCAAGCCTCACCATACGAACATTTTTCGATTCCAATAATTTCGAAATTATTTCAATTATTTTTGTATTTGGAAAAACTGCAGGGTCTCCCCCACTGATTAAAACATTATCAATTTCTGGGTGTAAATTAAGATATTGTACAGCTGCAGATACTTTTTCATCAATATTTGACTTACTTGCTGTTTTCTCTTCTCTAATCTCTCTTGTTTTATAACAAAATTGACAGTTAGAAAAACAAACATCTACTGCATGGAATAATAAAGTATTTTCATATTTATGTTGAAGAAAAGGTGTTTTTCCTTGTCTTGTTTGAATATTCCCATATGGATCAAATCTCCCTTCGAAAGGTTTACTCGTTGTTGGAGGTAAAATAATATTAAGCAATTGTTGTTTTATTTTAGGATCCTCTTGGTTTTCAATTAACTTAACATAATATTCAGTTACTTTAAATGGCATAAATGATTCTTCAAGAAACTTTGAAATTTTAACACATTGAATTTTAGAGAAGCCCACTCTTTTTACAAATTCCTCAAAAGGAACTATTCCCCTATCTTTTCTCATTGTTCACTTACCCTCAATTCTTAAAATATTTAAATATATTTACCCTCTAACCAACTCAACTACTGCTTCCATATGTGGGGTCTGCGGAAACAAATCAAACAAAGCACAACTTTTCACAGAATATCCCCAAGCACGAAGTTTAACCAAATCCTTAGCCAGTTGCTTTGGATTACAAGAAACATAAACTAAAACCGAAGGAGACAACTCTTTCAAACGAACTAACGCTTTAGGAACAATTCCAGATCTTGGAGGATCTACTAAAACATAAGTTTTTTTCTGATTATCAAAACCAAGCTTTCTGAACTGCTTAACATCACCAACTAAAGCTGAAACATTCGAAAGATTATTCTTTTCAATATTCTTCTTAGCTAAATCTATTGAAGGAGCAAACAATTCCATCACATAGACTTTTTCAAACAAATCGGCTAGAGCAATTCCAAAAGTTCCAACGCCTCCATACAAATCTAGCAATTGTGATTCTTTGGTGTCAGAATATTTAGAAAACAATTTTTTGACATAATCAACCATTTTCTCTGCCATCACAGGATTGTTTTGAAAAAAACCTTGAGAAGAGTAGTAATATTTCTTGCCCAAAAAGTTCTCACTCAATTCTTCGCTTCCTTTAACCACAAAATAATTTTCAGATGTGCTTTGATCTCTTTCTTTTGGTTGATAACTAACAATTACATTATTTGCCGAACTAACCAAGGCATACTGCTTCACTGTTTCAATGGAATCTTTCAAACTGGAAGAATCTTCATTTAAACAGAAAGAAACAGAAGAGTCACCTGATCTTGAAACACGAATCAAACAATACTTGAAAGAACCAGTTTGTTTATGTAAATCAAAAAAATCAATTCCAGCATCCAAATTAAGCAAAAAATCTCTAACTTCAATTAACAATTTATTCACTGCTGGCATTGCAATTTGGCATTCAAAAATATCTACAATCTTATTCCACTGACCTTTCTTACGCAGCCCAAGCCCGCCACTATGAACAATAAAATCCATTCGGTTTCGGTAATTGTATTCATTTTCAGAAAAAACTTTTACTGTCTCCTCATCAACAGCAAATAATTTTGCCATCATTCTTTTAGAATTAGCAAGTTGCAATTCGTAAGGAATATGTTGAGCACTACATCCACCACAATTTCTAAAGTATTGACATTTTGGTTCAGCTTCTTGTTGACTTGTTTCTTGAATTTCAGACTCTTGATTCATAATCAACAGAATCTCTACTCTGTTTTAAGAAGGTTACTAAGAATTTTTTGAAATTTTAGAACTTTGAAACCCTTTTAGTTTTCAATCAGTTTTAGAAAGAAAATAAAGAAAATTCAATTAACAAAAATTATTTTTTACTAAATCAATCTAAAATATAAGTACAATAACAAGAAAAGCTATCAACCATACTTGGTACTACCGGAATATCACATCCAACTATATCAAAATCATCTCCATAAGGATCACTAGATAATTGATTATGTCGAAATAAGCATTGGTCATGACCATTAATACCACACAAAAATGCACATCCACTTAATCTAGATTCCCATAAAGTGCCTGAATCATATTCTAAATTTATACCTAATAAATTTTCAATTTCATCTTCTACTTCTGATTCACTATTGTAATATAATTCAACTGCCCTCGCAGATTTATATGAATCATACTCAGCTTCCAAATCTTCAACTGAGAAAACTGTTGGAGTACTAATTAAATTGGGTGGTAATGTAGAATCCACTGATACACTTGATCCTTGATTCATAAATACATGTGCCTGTCCTGCAAGTGATCCTCTTTCATCAATTATATTCGAACCAAAATATGCTGCAGCTCCAACAATAACTAACATGCTAATCACAACCACAAAAATATCTTTCTTATCCATCAAAAATACCTCTTCTTGAATTAATTGAAACTGTGCGTTTTGATTTAAGTTTAGCTTCAACCATTTATTCTAATCACAAAAACTAGCACTTGCTCCTAAATCACAAACAGCATCTACTAATTCAGCAACAGAAACTTCTTTTTCATCAACTTCAAACACTAAGTCTTTTGCACAAACTCTAAACTCTTCATCTTGAGAGCTAACACATCTGTCGTTACTAAAGCTATCCAGACCCAAAACTATTGATTTATCATGACTTACAGTAACAAAGTATCCTATTGCTGAAGAATAATCTCCATTTGCCCAAGAACTATATCCCATTGCAGTTGAAAAATCACCTGTTGCTTTAGTTGAATGCCCCATTGCAGTTGAATAACTTCCGCTTGCAGTTGTATCTTCCCCCATTGCAAGTGCAGAACTTCCACTAGCTACAGTACCATCTCCCATAGCAATAGATTGGGATCCACTTGCCTGAGATTCAAAACCAATAGCTGTTGACATATAACCGCTTGCTGAACTACTTTCACCCATGGCTGTTGAATACTCTCCGCTTGCCACAGTTGATTTACCCATTGCAGTTGAGACATCTCCACTTGCAATAGTTCCATGTCCTGTCGCAGTAGCGTAATTACCACTTGCTTCAGAATTATAACCTAGTACTGTTGATTCTGCCCCTGTAGATGATGATGATGATGATCCATCACCACTTGAACTGTCGGCACTTGGAGTCGAACCCCAGTCACTTTGAGCCATTGCATTATATCCTTGACTACCTGCTTGACCAGCAATTGCAGTATTCATATTTGTTCCTAATATTGCTGCAATCAGCACAACAAAGATCATTGCTACAACAATTACCATAATGTCTTTCTTATCCATTCATCACTCACCATGCCCATCTTAATGATTTAATTAATAACTAGAAGTATTTAATATTTACCACTCATCATCTGGATGCCTTGTATAAACCAAAGCACCATCCTTAGTTACGATCATAGAATGTTCAAATTGTGCAACCATCCCCCTTGATCTTTCACCTAGTGGAGGATAATCTTCTAACAAACCAGTATTTGCAAGCTCTCTCATTCCTAAAGCAAAAACACCTTTGCTAAACTTACGAGTAATATGTCTTGTTGTAAAAGGAAGCCCATTTCTTATCTTTACAAAATCAACAATTTTTCTAGCATAAGGGCTTCGAACTTTCACATCACCTCGCAACATAAACACTGTTGCTTTTCCTTCATTTTTTACAAAGCCATCTCCTTGAGTTACAAAAGGTTCGATTGCAATATGCATCCCTTCCTCTAAAACAGTTTTCTCACCACTTTCATATGTAGGGATAGAAATTCCTGCATGTACGGTATGCTGATCTAAAGTATGCCCACTCAAATTTTTGATAGTTGTAAAACCTTTTTTTTTCGCTTCATCCATTTGCGCTTTTCCAATCTCAGAAATAGTAATTCCTGGTTTAACTTTTTCAATAGCAGCCTTCAAAGCATTTTGAGATGCTTCAATCAATTTCCCATATTTATTAGAATCACCTACTTCAACAGTCATAGCAGTATCAGCAATCCATCCATCAATATGTACTCCAATATCAATTTTTATCAATTGCCCTTCTTTAGTAACTTGAGTGTCATCTTCTGTTGGACAAAAGTGTGCTGCAACATGGTCAACCGCCATTTGAGCCCAAGCTACACCTCCTCCAAGTTCCACAATCTGTTTTTCACAGTAATCCATAACTTCCAAATAACTAGTACCAGGAACCTTTAGTTTGGCAGCTCCTTCACGGCGAACAATTCCAGCAATTCTACCTGCTTCAACTAATTTTTCTTGGACTTTAGGATCAATTGACATAAAAAAGTAAATTAATGGGAGTGCATTTAAAACTTGCTTTAAATAACCAAAAAACTACTTTTGTTTTAATGGTCACTAAATAGTGACAAAAACACTCAAAAAGTTTATAAGCAGATGGCAATATTAACACTTATGGCTTTAAATTCAAGGCAAAAAAGGATGTGCCGACAAATTGTTGAGGTTGCAGAACCAGGAGATCTTTTGTTTTATATAAGCAACATTAATCCAGATACAAATAAAGAAGAGTTTAATCTAGCAAGAAGGTTAAAGAGAAGGCTAGACGGATTTGACTTTGCTGATAATTCTATTTTCCATGTTACTATGTACGCAGGACCCGGTAAAAGAGGAAAAGTTAACCTTTTAGAATCTGTAACCAAAGAAGGAGTTAGAGAGTGGTACATTTCAAATAATTATATGCAACAAGGGTCAAGACTTGAATTAGCAAGATTTACTGGAGCTGAAATGACTCCAGAAAAAAGAGAAAGAATAATTGAAAATGCTAAATCTTTAGTTGGTACCTCTTTTGATGTAGGTGCTACAAGGGGTCTTCCTATTAGTAGATTGCTTGGTTTACCTAATCCTTTTTCAGATTACGGTAAATTAATGTGTCAAGATTTCGTGATGTTGTCTTATCTATTTGCAGGTGTGAAAATAATTGATAAGGATATTGGTGCAGCAATAGATCATGATTTATATCGATCTCCTAATTTGGAAGTTTTAATTGCAACAGAACCAGAGGGTAAAGATTTTAAGGTAACATTAGATCCTGGAAAATATTCTTGGGATGAGAAACTAAGAGAGAAATATCTTCCATCTAATCAAGATTCTGTTAGAGAAAGAATTGAAACTTATGCAAGAGGTTTAGCAAATCCAATCCAGCCACGAAGGTTAATATTTTAATAATATACTCACAATTTCTTAATTTACAGAAACCTTTATAAACAAGCCTCAAACATAACATCAACAGACGGCCATAGGGGCGTGGTACACCGGTACCCTTTTCGAACACCGAAGTGAAACGCGTTTCCGTACCCAGCTGTACTGTATTTTATACGGGAATTTGGGTAAGCTGTCACCTTTTTCTTTATCAAAATAACATATAAATCAACAAATTTATTCTAACTCCTTTTTCCATTAATTATAAAAAGAATATTTCTCCTATTCAAAATTAATGGAAACAAGAATTCATGTAGACTCCTTAGAGAACTATAAAAAAACTTCCTTGATTTTTCTTGAATCTGCATTAGAACACCATTTTCTAAACCAGAATTTAGAGTCTATTTCAAAAGAGCAAATTCAAGAAAAACAAAAAGTGATTAATTCTTACAAGAATCTCTCTCATCTAAAACCTTTAGATGTTTCAAATGTAGAAATTCTTGATGAAAAAACTATTGACACTAAAAAAGCTGAGCTGTGTGTTTTAAAAGGGAAATTTTTTTGGGAACATGCTTGTGCAGGTGAAGCTACCAGGTTAGGTCTTGGCACCAAATATTTGCTCAACTGCAAAACTTTCAGCAAATCTAACATTCTTGGTTTGATAAAAGAAGAGATTTCTTCATTAAACAAGCCGAGATTAAATGAAGAATTTTCTAAAATTCAGAATACAATGCTTGATCCAGCAGATTTGTTATCTCTATCTTTAGGAGCAAGACATATGCTACAGATGCATTACGATATAAAAAAACTAGCAGTGAAACATCAACGAGATGTTCAAGAAATTCTTGGAAAACAAAAAATGTTAATTATTCTTAATAAAAAAACTGCTGAAAAAATTATCACTCAATTTAAAGAACATTTCTTCTTTGGGTTTAATGAAAAAAACGTTTATTTCATGATTCAAGAAGACTTTCATGGAATTGAATTTTGTGAAGGAAAATTTCAATATGATTCTTCAGATTTAGAAAATAAAAGATTACACAATCATGGACAAATGATGATGCAAAAAATGCACAATGAGAGTATTTTTCATTTTATAAATAGCAAAAAAGTACTAATTTCACAAGCAGATTATCTTGAACTTTTAAAAAACTGTGAAGATATGGTTTCTTTTAATATCGAGGACACAGGTTATCTCACCAACTCAATTGATTTTTCTAGTTTAGCCAAAGCATTAGAATTAGGGTCAAAAGGTTACAATATGATTATGGAAATTGTTGGTCAAAACCCAATCAGGCCACAGAAAGGTGGCGCAGCATTTTTTGATCCGATTATTAATAAAAATGTGATGATAGAAAGTCCTATGTTAGGTAACATTAAACCTGAAGAAATTACTTTCTTAAATAAAAATTTTAATCATTATCCAAATCCTTTTCAAAGCATGATGGCGCTTAGAAAACAGAGTTTACACATGCCAATTAAAATTAAAAAAGCTAAGAATGATAAGACTTACATCTATTTTGAACCAGTTCAAGGAGACATGAATTTTCTTGTAAACACTGCTTTTTTGATGCGCAAAGAGTTAAAACCTATTCAGAACTGGAAATCTCCACTTACTACTCCTTCTACTTTACTTGCAATGCAAGATCAAGATAATCAAATAGGATTTAAAGAATTAGCTCAGTCACTGGGTTTTCTTTAATATTCATTTTCTTTAATATTCACTTAGATAAGCTTACACTTCCACAATCTATTTAAGCAATAAACTTGCTGAAATCAACATGAACATCGCTATTTTTGGGACAGGCTACGTTGGACTAGTAACAGGCGCTTGTCTAGCCAAATTAGGCCACACAGTTATTTGTGTTGATATTGATGAGAATAAAATAGCTCAAGTCTCAAAAGGCATCATTCCTTTTTTTGAGCCAGGCCTCTCAGAACTGGTAAGATCTACAACTGACAAAGAAAAATTATTTTTCACAACCGATGCTAAATCTGCTATTGAAAAGGCAGAAGTGATCTTTAATTGTGTTGGAACTCCTCAACATGAGAATGGAAAAGCTAATCTAACTTATGTCAAAAATGTTGCAAGAACAGTTGCCACTTTTTCTAAAGGCAAAAAAATTTTAGTTAACAAAAGTACTGTTCCTCCGGGAACTGCCAAAACTTGTCAAAATTTAATTATTGAAACTAATCCCAGTAGCGAAGTAGAAGTTGTTTCTAATCCTGAATTTCTAAAAGAAGGTGCTGCAATTCATGATTTTACTCATCCAGACAAAATTGTGATCGGAACAAGGGTAAGCGAAAATGCAGAATTCGCCAGAAACCAACTAAGAAAAGTATATCTCGGACGAACTAGAATGTATATCCCTTTCTTAGAAACTACACTTGAAACTGCTGAAATTATTAAATATGCTAACAACGCTTTCTTAGCCACCAAAATAAGTTTCATAAACGAACTAGCTAACATTTGTGATACTGTTGAAGCTGATGTAAAAGTTGCAGCTCAAGCAATGGGGATGGATTATCGGATTTCTCCAAAATTCTTAAACGCAGGAATTGGTTATGGTGGGTCTTGTTTTCCAAAAGATGTTAGGGCACTTGTCAATAAAGCAAGAGAAAAAGGTTACGAAGCAAAATTATTGGATCAAGTTGATAAGACTAATGAATCACAAAAACATCAGATTGTAGAAAAGATTAAGTCACATTTCAATGACAACCTGCAAGATAAAACATTTGCTATTTTAGGTCTTTCTTTCAAACCAAAAACTAGTGATATGCGTGAATCACCCTCTTTAACAATTATTCCAGAGCTAATTAAATTTGGAGCAAAAATTAGAGCATATGATCCGATAGCAATAAATGAAGCTAAAGAATCAATTCCTACAGATTTGCATAAAAATATTAGTTTTTGTGAGTCTACAAAAGATGCTATTCAAGGATCAAATGCGATTGTCTTGCTTACTGAGTGGGACGAATTCCGTTCTTTAAATTTTAGAGAAATCTCAAGCATTGTTAAAGAGAGAGTTATTTTTGATGGAAGAAATATTTATGAACCTGAGATAGTGATTGAAGAAGGTTTCAAGTACGTTGGAATGGGGAGAGAATAATCTCACTTCAGAATCCTATACCACAACCTTTAACAAGAAACAACATAAAATCACTAACATGACAATTCTAATTACTGGGGCAGCAGGATTCATTGGATCAGCATTAGCAAGAGAACTTATTTGGCAAGGACAAAATGTGATTGGGATAGATAACTTCAACGAGTATTATCCCAGACGTTGCAAAGAATTTAATGTTGATTTATGTTATCTTAGTTCAAATCAAAATACAATAGAAACTAAGGATAAAGAGATCTACAAAGTATTAGAAAAGCTTCGAGAATATTCTCAAATTTCAAATGCAAACATAAAAGGAAAATTTAATTTTTACCAGATGGATATTAATGATAATTCAAAACTAGAAGAGCTTTTCAAAAAACATCAGATAACTAAAATTATTCACTTAGCAGCTTGGGCTGGCGTTCCACTTTCAACTAAAAAGCCAAGAATCTATGCTAAAGTTAATGTTGGAGGCACAACCAATTTACTTAAACTTTCAACAGAGTACAGAGTACAAAAATTTCTTTTCGCTTCATCATCTTCAGTCTATGGCCACAGGTCAAACGAACAAGTAAAAGAAACTGAAAATATAACAAAAGCTGAATCTGTTTATGGAGCAACAAAGGTTGCTGGTGAAGTTTTATGTCACGCATTTTACAAAAGTCATGGTCTCAAATCTGCAATAGTAAGAATCTTTGGACCAATTTATGGCCCTTTGCAAAGACCCTATGGAATGCTACACCAAAGAGCTATAAATTATACTCACAATAACAAAACTCTCCAAATTTATGGTAGAAATGGTTTAGCTACTGCCAAAGATGCAACTTATATTGATGACGAAGTGCAAGGGATACTAAAAATTCTAGACAGTAACTTTGATTATGAGATATATAACATCGGAACTGCAAATCCTTTGACAATCAGACATTGGTTAGATTGTATTGAACAAGCATTCAATAAGAAACTACAAATTGAAATCATTGATGCTGATACTGCTGACGTCACAAGTTCTGCAGATATCACAAAAGCAAAAGAACAAATTGGATACAATCCAAAAATTTCTATGTTAGAAGGAATAAAACGACAAGTAGAAGTCTTTAAATTGATGCCGAAGTGGTATCAAGATATGGAACAGGTATAGTTCCTACTATATGTATCTCTGGTACTGGCATTTCTTGTGGTAGCAAAACTGCTCTTTCTTCTTTACGACTTAAAGCATCAGCTAAAGATTCTCTAGCTAGAATTCTTGAATATACATCAAAACACTCTTGTGAATTATACATATCTTTTGAAACCCTCTTTGGAACATACGCTCGAGCTACAGCAAGCAATTGATCAACTTCAACATCCAAAGAAATTTTCACTCTTGCTTTAGAACATATTCTCTTAAAATCTTCTTTGTTAAATTGACTTCTCATTATTCGATAAAATATTGAATGTTCTACTTGATTCTGCCAACGTCCCGTTTGATCAGAATCAAATTTCTCTCGCACTACCCTGTCTTTTTTAACCCCAAATGGAGCCATACTACTTCCTAATGTAGTGTAATCTGGATTGCTAAAACGTAACATCTGGTAAGAAGCATCACTTAGTTCAGCGCGCAGTTTTCTCTCTTCATCAGTCCATTTAGAAACTGAAGATAATCTTTCACTTACTTGCCCAAATATGCCTAGTCCCCTTATTCTATAAGCTTGTAAACAAAGAAGAATCTGACTATCTTTTTCTTGAAATAATAATTGCCCTAACATATACTTTATAGTCACCAAATGGTTCTTTTATAAATTTTATGGGCAGAGTAGCACAAATAGTAATCAATTATAATTAAAACCACAAATGCAAACTAATTAGAAAGAAACCTAGCGCCAGACAATACCAACCAAATAAGTAAAAAGATTTTTTCTCTATAACTGAGAGTAACCATTTCAAGCTCAAAAAACCAACAATGTAAGCACTAACCATCCCAAATAGAACTGTAACAAACCCTATTTCAGAACCAACAATGGAACCACCTTCTAGAATTGTAGCACCTAATATTGCAGGTAATGCTAAAAGAAAACTAAATTTTGCAATATCCCGTCGATTAATTCCTATCAGTAAACCAAGAGAAATTGTAGATCCACTTCGTGAAACTCCAGGAATAATTGCAATTCCTTGGGCCAGACCAACTAACAAAGCCGAAGGTGTAGACATTTTTTGATTTTCTTTAGATAATTTACTCAAAAACAAGATTATTGCAGTAAATAGATAAGCAATTCCAATTGCTAAGATACTAGAAAAGAAAGAAGCAAATAAATCTTTGAATAACAAACCAATTATTGCAGTTGGAATAGTTCCAATTATTAACAAATATCCTAATTTAAACTCAGAACTTTTTCTATCAAAACGTAGCCAAGCTTTGCAAATTTCAAGTAAATCCTTCCAATAAACAGTTAATAAAACTAAAAGAGTTGAAAAATGCAGCAATATATCAAAAGAAATAGGAACTTCTAACCCAAATAGCATTTGAATCAAAGCTAAATGTCCTGAGCTAGAAATTGGTAACCATTCAGTTATTCCTTGAACCATCCCTAAGATAATTGCCTGCCAAATTTCCATTACAAAGCATATTTAACAACCAGGTTATAAGTATTGTGAAGAATTTCTCTTTATTCTATTTAAGTGATGTAAAATATATTACTAAGGACATACTTAACTGCCACACATAAAAGTTTTTAAAGAGATAGGACCAAAATTCACCAACTAGGTGGTTTTGAACGTGGAAGTTAAGAAGAACAAGAAATGGGGAATAAAACAATGGGGTGCTATTTTAATGGCTGCCATTTTTGGATTAAGTTTTATTGGTTACATTGGTCTTGGCGGTGGTGCTGATGCTCAAGCAGCTAGCACAACCAGTAACAGTAATATTGAATATAATGGTTTCACTTTCTTTCCTGTCGATGGCTACTGGGTTACTGTTTATAACGATCAAGAGATTTATTTTGTTAATCCACCAACTGCGTTAGAGTCTTTTATTGTTCCAAACGATACTGC
>CEPX01001092.1_pt1 | contig 11935 bp, 10 predicted proteins | sample 361361 | NCBI WGS metagenome assembly CEPX01 (sample SAMEA2619974, study PRJEB7988) | marine metagenome | biome: marine biome (ENVO:00000447); feature: mesopelagic zone (ENVO:00000213) & marine oxygen minimum zone (ENVO:01000065); material: "saline water (ENVO:00002010), including plankton...
ATTCAGGAAAGTCTCTGAGATATAGTCTCCTAAAGCCGCCCATAAAGATTGTGCCTCGGAGAGGGTTAGCTTGGAAGTCAGTCCCAGGAACAGGAATATAACCTTGGTCAGTATAGTTCATGTAACGAGCTACAGATGTGCCTACTATAGGAGTGCGGAGGAAGGTGCGAGGTAGCCAGAACCATCGCTGAGACTCATAAGCCCAGAAGGGAAAGATAAGCCTCATAAGAGCATCTACCATATTGTTGTTATCATAGTCGGTGAAGTCTAGTTGGTAGGATGTTCTGGCTCGGCTCATGGCTTCTTCCTTAAGAGCAGTCCACTCAGCCCTACCTGCATCATCAGCATAGGTAGGGAGTTTTCGTAAGTCGTCTCCTACACCGCTAAGATATTGTCTGTAAGCTAGATAGTCATTCTCAGGTATAGCCATAGTTCCTTTTATTCTATGTAGAGTCTTACGAACGTCTTCTAGTTGAAGCATAGTAGGAACCATAGGCTCTTTAGCTGCCCACTTAGGGTCTACACCGATGTCTCGCCAGAGCTGGTCATAGACGTGTCCTATGGCTTCCCCTGTAAAGCCAAAGTCATCAGGATTACCGAACTGAGCTACTTTCCTTTGAACGATACTAACAAACTCTTCTTTAGGATTGACAAGCAGGATACCAGTTTCTGACTTAAGGAGACCTCGGCTAAGGTCATCACCAGTTATACCTAGAACGGAAGCGACATGAGCAGGAGTGAGGATGTCTACAGGTTGAGGCTTAGGTAATGGAGGCTCCTCTATACCAAGAGTTTTAGCCATGTTACCTTTGATAGCATCCAGACGAGTATCTATCTGCTTTTTTCTAGCTCGGTAAGGAGCCCAAGCCTGTTCGTCTATCTCACGCTTTACACTTGTCCACCACTCACGACCTGCTTTCTTAGGCTTGTTACGGAGTAGGTTAGTGCGTATTCTATCCTCGTCTAGCCTTGCTAGAGCAAAGTTCTGGTAGTGAATATCTACTGCCTCAAAGAGGTCATCAGCCTGCTTTATCATATCGTCAGTCATTTGGATAGGACGTAGTTTGAGAGGTAGATGAGACTCTATAAATACTGTCATCTTAGCAGCACTTGCAGCAAACGATGGGTCAACCTTTCCAGTTGCGGCAAGTTGAAAGCCGTTTGCTAGGATTTCACTAGGGAGTTCTGTGTAAGGAAGTCTACGCTGCATCTCAACCATAAAGTCAGCAAAGAGCCAATGCTCCTGTGCAGCTCGGTTAGTTATTTCATACTGTAAGCTACCCTTACCGTGAGTTGCCTCAGCTAAATCAAGGGCAAACTTATAGTCTCCCTGCATCATCCTGTCAGCTTGGTAGGAGTGCATCATCTCATGGATAAAACTCTTCCTATCAAAGCTTTCTTTACCAAGGACGATTGTCTTTTTATCAAAGTCATAAAAGGCAACTGATTTATACCCCCTTGCCTTTGCAGGGTTATACTCCACCTTCTCCAGGAAGGACCTCATCTCTACAGGAAGGTCATCTATGAGACCTTTTAGCTCAGCCTGCTGGGCAGGAGTGATATTAACCCACTGGATGCTAGGCCAATCTACACCAAACTCAACCTGACCTCTAGTTATCTTCCTCATCATGTCTGTCATATAGTTTAGCTCTGTCTCGGCATTAAGGATAAACTTACGGATATGTTGCCAAGTTGCGGTGTGAAACTGTTCTGCTTCCTTACCAGTTAGCTCCATAGCACGTTGCATTACTATTTTGCGAGATGAGTCTGTTCTAGCAGCCATAGCATCAGTAGCGTTAGTTATGTCTGCTAGCCTCCTTAACAGGTCATCAGCAGTTTCTGGAGCAGATTGAACAAACCCTCTAGCCATGTTAGAATACATCTTAGTTTCAGCTTCTAAGGAGAGAAGATTGAACTCTCTAGCATTGTTAGCTACAAGTTCCATATCCTCATCTATACCTTGAAATATCCTACCACTGAGAGTTCGTTCACGGATATACTGTTTATGAGGAAAGTAGATGTCAGTGCACTTGGCTAACTCTTTATTTAGCTCATAATGCGCTCTACGCCTAGCCAGGTCTAACATGGGGATTTCAGCCATCTCATCTATTAGCTCAGGCCCTCCAAGAGCACTCTGCTTAACTAACCTTAGTGCTTCGTCCTTCTCGGTTCTAGACAGGAAGGTAAGCTGGTCTAGAAGATACTGATGTCTAGTAAAGACTGAGTCTATCATGCTGAACTGGGTAGGAGCTACTCTTGCAAGTTCCTGCTTCCACTTGGTTAGGAAATACCATGCTCGCTGTCTCATACCTATATCAGCAAACATATCGTTCCAGTGTTGTAAGGACTTAATAATATAGTCCTGCTGACCAATCTTAATGCTAAAGCCCCAAGGGAGGTCTTTAGTTATGCCAGGCAGCTTACCCTGCTTGAATACCATAACCTCCCCAGTTTTAGGGCTGATAGTAGCCATTTCAAGTCGTGCTACTCCCTTGTCCATGTAGTTGACGAACTCATAGGGCGTGCCAACAAGGTCTTCAGTAACCCCGAGTAGCTCTGCTACAGGGTCAGCACGTCCAGGATAAAACATCTCCCCAGCCCCAAGGAAACTCCTCATACTACTTTCTATTACATTAAAAGGACCATAGTTGGTAAAGAGTAGATACTGATTAGCTAGAGGAGCCGTGAAGTGTCTATCAAATGCAGTCACCCAGCTGTTACGGACTATCTTGTTTCCTAACTTTGTGAAGAAGCCTGTTGCTCTTCCTCCCTGCATGGCAAACTGATATATAGGACTAGAGAACTTCCTCTCTGCTAACTGTTCAAAGTGGTCAAGCACGTTCCTCATTATTGCCTTAGGGTTGTCCCCAGCAAAGAGCTTCATAGCATCATCCTCTATACCCTTAGACCAGCGAGTGATGAAGCCGCCAAGCCGTTTAAGGTTAGTTCTGGTTACAGTGAGAGGTATCTTGGTAGCAATAATCTGAGCGGTTTCGTCAGGTAACTTGAGACCTCTCATAAGGTCATCTATAGCATAGTTAATATCATGGAGCATCTGGGGAGAGGTGATAAGCTCATCGACTCCTGACACCCCTGCATCTGTTAGCCATTGACGGAGCAAGTCATCCTCTATAAAGTCATGCTGTAGAAGAGAACGACCCATTCTGACTCCCTCATTACCTAACTCACGAGGCATAGTCTTGGCAGTGTGAATTGCAAGCTGAGCGCTCTCCCGCAACTGCTGAGCATTTAGTCCTACCAAGGGCTTACCATAAAGTTTTCTAGTGTAAGCCCGTATCTGCATGAAGGACTCTTGAGCGAACTTTACCGACTGCTGTCCTATAGTCTTAGGTATTCTGATTACGCTAGCCGCAGCCTTTCTTCCACCTAGAAAGACAGCATCCCAGCCAAGTTTCCAACCTTCATCAATAGCGCCAAAGAACCTTCCAGCATAAGGTAACTTCCCTATAGTCTTGGGTATTATACCTATTCCTAAGTAGGATGTAGGGTCAGTTAACATCTCCATAGCAAACTTGAGGAAGACATTTTGCTCTGACTCATCCCAAGCTAAGGCCAGCGCCCTCCACTCTGTCTCACCCATCCTTTGATATTGCTCTGTTAAAGTTTCTATATCACCAGCCCAACGAGTAGCCCACTTGGCAGTCCAGTCATTATCGGCTCCTTTCCATAGCACCCACTTTGCAGCTAGCGGTTTAGAAAGGATTTGGAAATACTTGTATAAAAGTTCATAGGAGGCTAATGCAGGCTGAGTAACCGACATCTTGAAGAGCTGACCCAAAGTTAAAGGGTCTGTTGTAGGAGTCTCTAAACCAGCCATAAGTAGCCGCATGTAAGACCTACGCAAGGTAGAGTCTGCAAGTAGCTCCTCATTGAACTCATGCAGGTCGTCCATCTTCTGCTTTGTTTCCTCATCTAAGCCGAGGTTAGTAGCCATCTCACGGATGTCAGCTGCAGTTAGAGTTGCAGGAAGCTCACCTACAGGTCTACCCTGAAAAGCCTTAGTGAGCTCCTCCATAGTTAGCAGGTTGATGTTGACAGGATGAGCTTTAGGTTTGGATAGTATTTGATTGAGGAGATATTTCTCAGCTTCCTCTGGGGACATGTCTACAAGGGCAGCTATTTCCTCTGGAAGTACCATATATTCTAGCTTCTGAAAGATGTCCTCCAGCCACTGCTTATCTCCCTCTGATATAGTAAGTTCTGGCTCGGCAGGTTGAGGGAGAGGTAAAGGCCCCCAAGGGATGATTTTAAGTACATCCTCTACACTCCTAATGCCCCTGGCAGGTTCAAGCATTAAGGTAGGGAGCATGCTTAGGACATCTTGTTTCCAGATGATACTGTCTTCTCGTAGGACTGCTTCCTTTTGTTGAGTTATAGAGTCCATGAGCATCATATGCCACTGCCTGTCCATCTCAGTTTCTATTAGCTCAGGGTCTACAGTTGCATTGTTTAGCCAGTATTCCACCTTACGACCTATACGTTCTGTCTCCTTATGAGCCTTATAGGATTGCTTATGAAGCTCCTTCATGGAGGACATATAGCCAGGGAAGGGTTCTGTCTCATACTCCTCAGGGTAAGGAACACCAGGATATACACTCCACCAGTCAGGGCGTGAAGGAATAACCTTGGTAGTAACCTCTTCCTTCTTTTTCTCCTCGTCCTCTTCTTTCTCTTCTTCCTTCCTTACTACTACTGGAGGAGTAGTTACTCCCAGCTGAGGTCGTTTAGGTTCTTCTAGCTCAGGAAACGGTTTAGGCATAATTCTCCTTTCAGGCTACAGGAGCCTCAGGAATATTTTGTCTAGGTAATGCTTCTTCCCTAGGCCCAGGTAAGCGTCCTTGGGTAGGTTGAGCAGGAGGGATAGCTGAGGTTATAAGTGCTTCAGCTGCCATAGCTGCTTTGTCATAAAGCCCAGCTGTCTCATCATCTCCTATGTTCCTTAGGTAAGCCGACTGCTGACGATAATACTGCACTAGGGCAATAAAGGCGTTAGAAGGATGAGCTTCCGCCTGGTCTGCCCTTATCTGCGCTCGTTCCCTCATCGCATCCTTAACATCAGGAAAGAGCTTACTCATAACATAGGTGTAACTCATACGGAACTCAGGGTCAAGCATACGAGCAACAGTAGCTCGCTGCACAAGGTCGCCAGGGATTTCTATGTCATACTCGGCTGTGACTTTAGCGGTATCTGGTAAAGCAGGAGGAAGAGTAAAGTCGTATGGCTTCACTCCTCTCTGCCTCAGGTCATCCAGCCAAAAGTTGTCTATGTCTGATAGCAGGTTGATAAAAGCCTGATGGAACGGTTTGATTACTTGGTTTGCTGAGGCAGCTATCTGAGCCATAACATAGGCGGTTATTCTTTGAGCAGCACTTCCATACATAGCCCAGTTAACACCACCTCGCTGCATCATCGCTTCAAGGTCAAGTTGAGTAGCACGAAGCTCCAGAGGGATAGGAGGAGGCGAGAGGTAATCAACAGAGTCTTGCACTCCACCTTCAAAGATGCCTCCTCGGCGGAAGAGGTTCTGTGGAGTAACTATATGCTTACCAGTTTGACTACGCACAAATATTCTAGGTTGAGCTGTATCTCGGAGTAGTTGTAGGCTGAAAGTCCACCACTTGTTCCAGCTCTTATAGACATTCTCGTTAGTGGCTATTACCGCCTGACCAAGCTCAGCCTTCCACCTATCGCTAACGATGTAAGCACCACTACCTTCACCACTTAACCTTGACAAAGGACCTGTATCAGGAAGTCCCCCAACAGGAGAGACAAATATAGGCATCTCAGTAAATCTGGTTGGCTCGTTCTTGACTAGCAAATTGTCAAATACAACTGCGTTCCAGACTCTAGGCCTACCAAGGTCATCCTCATCCATCCACCAATAGTCGTAGATAGTTACATCACTGACAACTCTACCTACATTCCAGCCGTTCCTACGAGCCATCCTTCTGGCTGACCTAGCACCGAGGTTAAAGATGTGAGCTACCTCCGAGAGCCCAGCATCAAACCATGCAGGATAGACCTGAGCTGGGTTCCAGACATCTGCTATTACTCTGCTCCCATCGTTAGCTACAATACTAAAAACAGAATACCAGCCAGTTGCAAGAAGGAATGCTAAGACCTGTCGGTTAAAGCTCTGTCTAGGACCTGAACGGCGGAAGGAGTATTCCACATCCTCCCAGGCTGAGTCGTAGAAAGAATTGACTTCTGCCACAGCTTCAGCTATCTTTAGGTCAGAGGCATCATACCGTCTGACTCTATGAGGAATAGTAGTGTCAAGCATATGCAGGACAAGATTGTATAATGACCTAGGGTCGTTGCCTACGAAGCTCTCCATATGCTCAGTTTTGAGCTCGTCAACCTGCTCAATAAGCTTATACCACTCTCTAAACTTGTCATCTCGTCTAGACCAGTAGTTTTTAAGCTCGCCACAGCGAGTTATAACATTAGTGGCAGACTTTGGTCTACCTCCAGCATATATGTCAGTTGTCATTATACCCTCCTATACAATTCTGGTAAAGGTATGGCTTATCTTCCCCAGTCATCGCTCCACCCTGCTGAACCTACATAACCACGATGAACTTGTGCAGCTCCCCTACAGACTATTGCTATAGCCCCAGCATCGTGATGGTCGTCAGGGCCTACTACAGTTATGCCTGACCTTACTCCTCTGTCCCTACGGATATTCCTCAACTGCGCCCAGAAGCGCTGGTCATGACTGGATAAAAGGTCAAGATGCCTGTTCATCTCAGTTATCATATATGGCTTAGTGCTAACATTAGTTTGCCAGCCTACAACTCTACCAACTGTTCCGCTTCTAGGGTCTTCACGATAGTAGAGCTCAGGATAGTCTTTCAGATGGCTCACTATGTCAAGGTTATCCTCAGGACAGATGACTGCTTCATTGTAGTATCTGCCTAGCTCCTTACAGTATTCAGCCATCTCCCACTCGTCATAGTATCCTGCTAAGGTAGCACAGTGGATAAACTCAGCAGGTATGTCTCTCCCTTCGTTATCAGTATAGCCATCAGTAAATCTCCAGACTTGAGCTACTGACTCTGATACTTTGCCCTTTCCTGGGTCTATAGAAAGGATATAGGCAAGACCTTCCTGCTTATCCTCCCAGATATTAGCTGTTACACCTATGCCAGTCTTAGAGTTTACTATATTCCGCTGGATAGGAGCAGGATAGCAGTTTAGTAGCTTCTCCCTAACGATGTCAGGATTGTAGGCTTGGTCTCCTGCAACTTGAAAACAACTCTCATCATCTTCAGGATACTCCTGCTCAAAGACAAGAATTGACTTGCCAGCAGTACGAAGGCCAGCAGTTTCTATCTTCTTATACCTCCTCCAGCGCAGCTTACAATGCGACTCAAACTCATCAAATCCAAGTTGCTGTAACTTTATTAGTAGGGCTGCTTCGTCAGCTTGAATATCAGATAGAGGATGAACCTCATCACCAGGGAGGCAGAATGGACTATCTGGCTTCATACTATACTCATAGTGGATATACCAAGGATAGAAATGAGGTTTGTAGACTGACCTCCCTAAAGCCTTACCACTCCTTGCGCTTCTATACTCCTCACAGAATGGATTATCCTCACCGTTAGCAGTAGAGAGTTTCCTTACTTTAGTTCCAGGTAGTAGTGGCACTCTCTGTTCGGCAGATGCAGCAACATCCTCATAAGCCCCAGGAGCCCAGAAAGCTATCTCATCCTCTAGTAAGTTATGTATAGTCTCACCTCTACCGATAGTGTAGCTTCTGGATGAGTAGATGTAGAAGCTGCTAAAGAAGTTTGTATCCTTATTAACAAAGGTAAGCTCGTAAGAGGATTTGTGGTCAAGCTGAGGTATGGACGGCATCTTCTTGTTTAGTGAAGCATGAAACCTTTTAGCCTTCAGAAGTATCCTCCCAGCGATGAACTCATCATAACTGATGATAGTTGAGACAGTTCCACTTTTAGTGATATTGTCTATTAGGAAGTCAGCCATATGGTAGGTCGTAGCCCAGACCTGTGAAGGCTTGACATAGATGTCTCTGAGGGTGCTAGTAGCTTCCATGTCAGCTGTGATAGCATTAAACTGAAAAGGAACCGACATCCTCTCCTTATTCTCAACTTCCAGTAAAGTTTCCATAAAGAGTCGTCTGTTCTGGAGGAGAAGAGTCATAGCTTCCGACTGTTTCATTTATCCTCCAAGTGCTTTTAGTAAGGCCGCAGCGCTACCTCCCAGAACTCCTGAGCCAACAAGAACACCCACAAGCGTCCAGAAGTGTCTTCTGAGCTTAAAGTGGCTATTGCGCAATCCCTTCATCTCGCCTACCATTCCCTCATCAGCAGTTCCTGGAGTGCCATAGACGATGCTACCTATCCTAATAACAGTATCATGAGTCTCGTTAAGTAGCTGCCGCTCCTCTCTCGTCAAAGCCATTACCTTCTCCTTAGTGGTTTTAGTCTACCTAGCTGCCTAGGTTCTCTCCTTCTTACCCTAGACAACTGGGCTCTAGTAGCGTTTCTTCTTGATGCTGCGCGCTGTTTAGGAGTTGCCACTATTGCTTCACTGTTATAGACTTGGTTTCTTGATAGTGGACTAAATCAGGATTGTCAGCTATAAACCTTGAGAAGTCAAAGCCTCCCTCACCATTGTCTGAGATAATTGCTTCAAGGATGCTGAGCTGCTGAGGATTGTAGTTTGAGCGCATCTTAAGCAGATAGGACTGGTCTTGGTTAGTTAAGGAAACAGCCTCACCTTCATTATCCTTTTCCATCCCCAAGCTTCTCCTCAACACTCTATAGTCCTTCTCCAGCACAAGACGGAAGTTGCGGAAGAACTCAATGGAGACGTATTCCTTACTCAGCTCCCTTCTTATCTCAGGCAGCCTGTTCTCTATATCTACGAAGGTCTGGTCTAGACGCCAGTAGGATAATGCTTGCTTTGACCTACCAACCATTTGCAGAGCTTCTCTGACTGACAGTCCACAGGCCATATAACCAAGATACCTAGCTCTTTCATCGTCCCTCGGATAGGGGATTAAGCTGGAGGCTATTGCTACTTCCTTTGGTGTCTTCTCGCTAACTATATCTGGTGTCTTTACAGTTTCAGCCATCTCCGCCTCCTCCCCTAAGTATACCACACACGGTGGGATGTGTCAAGGCTAAACAAAAAACGATATATGGGTTATTCCTTGCTTGGGCTGACAGTTGACAACTTGTAGCTGATATGGTATAATGATGGTAGTTATGTCTAGGGATGTTTGTGAAGCTATGGAGGGAGCTGGGATTGATAGTCCTGATGGTCAGGCAGGAATTGACTTCTGCCTTAGCAGCTGCCCTTATTCTGAATGTAGGTTTATCACTACTAAGAAGAGTTACACCAAGCAGGAGGCGGTTAGTTACGCTATAAGCTTGCATAAGACTGGAATGGGTGTGAAGGACATAGCTAGGAAGCTGGGTGTCTCTGATAGCTTAGTGTATAAATACCTGAAAGAACGATGGACATCTGGATAAGTAAAGCTAAGAGGACAGCCACCTGCTCTCATTGTAAGCAGCCTATAGATAAAGGTTCTCCAGCAGTTTATGGCAGGCTATGGAAGAAAAGGGTAGAGGATGGAGTAGAAGCTAGACATTTTGTGCTACACTTCTATTGGCACGTTAGTAGGCCTGAAGATGAGATATGCTGCTGGTTAGAACAGGGGTTAGAGTATCTTGAGCAGCAGCAGAGGCAGTTTGTAGAGACAAGAGGCAAATGGACACTAGGACTGAACGATGAGGATAAGGTTGCTAGGTTAAAGCTGCTTCAACGGAGAGCGAAGATAATAGCAAGGATTAGGTTTGAGATGCTGCTACCAGTGGAGGAAAGAGAGATTGAGAAGATGATTGAGCTAGGGAGGGAGATAGTAGAGCTGAAGGAACAGATAGCACCTTTAGGTGGAGTGCCTAAGGGATGGGATAAGTATTAAAGAAAGGAGGTAAAAGGATGTATCTGATAATTAGAGCAAAGCTGTTCAAACGTGAGTGGACTCTCTGCCACATTGAGCTCTTCCGCATACCTCAGGTAGACATCGGGGTAGATATCACTCTGTTTGCTCGGAAAGAGCCGACATCTCGTCCACCAATGCGATAAGTCAGTTTGGTAAGGTAGTCAGTAACTAATCAACTAACCAACTACCTACTCATGGTAAGTGGAGTTTCCCAGACTGAGAATTTGCGAGAGCGAGAATAAAAACAAATATCCTTATAAAAAGGGTGAGACCGTAGGGTCATCCTATGCTCATTATGTAAAGTAGTTAGGGTAGCACAGTTGTGCTACAATGGGCTGACCCAGGATCGGTATAAAAGCATGACGTTGCACTTGCAGTCGGCTGCACTTACAGGTTGCTGCACTTGCAGATGATTGCACAGCTGGGTAAGTTCATAGTGGTTGGTCGGATGATGAGCATGGCAGCGCATGAGTGAGTGTGATGTAGTATGGGTGAGTTCACCAACTGTCAATCACTGTCAGTCCAGTTCATTGGAGTTGACAAATAGTATATAGTATGGTAATATGATGGTATGTCAGTCAGATGGACTGGCTGGCAAATAAGTAGTTGGGGGTGAAAGCGGCAACAATCACTGACAACTGAATAGGGAAGTGAACAATGGCAGAAGAGCAAACAGCCCCACGAACTCTTGAAGCGGCTGAAGCCGACCTTAAGAAAGCCATGAAAGATGGTGACACTAATGCAGTCATCACACTGGGGCAGGAAGTCGGCAAGTTGCGAAAAGATGCAGAGCGGGCTGAGCAAGAAGCCAAGCGGCAAGCGCTCGCAAGTGTTGAGCAAGCGGTCAAGACCGCCATCGTAGAAGCAATTAAGCCTATCTACGAAAGTGGTCAACTGGACTCAGCAGACGGTATCTGGTATACTCACGACTTTGGTGAGACCGAGGGGACAATACGGCTGCTGAAGTCAGCACCAGCCAGACGAAGCGGAGCAGGCGGTGGCGGCGCTAACAGGAAATCTAAAGTAACAACCAATGCGCTGTTAGACGCTTACGGAGATGAGCCGTTCAATGACGAGATGAGCATGAAACAAGCGCATGAGTCCACAACCGATGGCAATACACGCTATAGAGTAAGAGTGAAGATGTTAGCCCTCAATGCGGAGAGGGGATTAGTAGCGGAGTAAGCCAGAGGGCTGAGTAAATTAGGGCAGGTTAGTTGCCACCTGCCCTTTTTTAGTTTAGTTCAGTTGAGTCCAGTGTGATACAGTCCACCATGCCTGCCATGTGTAGGATAGGCCAGCCAGCAGCATATTGACGAGCCACTTGTCGCATTGTGCAACAGGATAACATTATTACTGGCAGTTGACATTAGGGTTGAAGTATGGTATAATAGGGTAACCGAACTGGAATATCAGTGAGGAATATGACCGAAAGGAGGAAGACCATGCAGAAGTTATCTAGCGGTGAGTTACTGCTAGCCCTGATTGATGACCTACAGCGCTATGCTACAGACTGCGAGCATGATGATGCTCTTAAAGACAACAGCAGTTGGGAGCGTATCAGTCAGCTGGCTCTAGCTACACACCACTACGCACAGTCCAATATAGTGTGAAAAGGAGGATGACCATGACAACTCAACTTACCAGATGGAAACTTATAGAGTGGTTAGAGACTGGCGAGGATAGACCACCTATGAGTGAGAAGGAAATACAGACCGCTATCAAGTTCCTCCGAGATAACAACTATCCAAAGCCAGCCGACTGCCCTGAAGCACAATGTCATGAGCATAGACCAGCCTGTGAGTTAGGCGTCTGCAAGATAGCAGTCGTCCTATGCGGAGACTGATAACTACTACTGTAAGATATAACCATCTGTAAATCAACAGTAAAAGGAGGTGAGTCCAAGTGGCAGCAAAACCATCAGTCCTCATGTC
>CEPX01142821.1_pt1 | contig 11917 bp, 7 predicted proteins | sample 361361 | NCBI WGS metagenome assembly CEPX01 (sample SAMEA2619974, study PRJEB7988) | marine metagenome | biome: marine biome (ENVO:00000447); feature: mesopelagic zone (ENVO:00000213) & marine oxygen minimum zone (ENVO:01000065); material: "saline water (ENVO:00002010), including plankton...
ACAAGTTCCATCATGGCGACCGACTCGGCTACGCCCACACCTGGTGCCTGTTCGCCAACGCGGTGGCGGAGCGCTCCATCGAGATCCTCTACGATGCACCGGGCGTCGAGCTCATCCAGGACGGCGTCACGCGAGAGATACTGGGGGTTCGCGCCGAGCAGAACGGCGAATCGATCAACGTCGAAGCCAAGCGAGCCGTCGTCCTGACCTGCGGAGGGTTCGAGAACAACCAGGAGATGATCCGGAACTACCTGCCGGGCGTGCCTTACGCCTACACCTCCGGCACCCCGCACAACACGGGCGACGGCGTCCGCATGGCGCAGGTCGTGGGCGCCGACCTCTGGCATATGAACAACTACGCCGGACCGTCGATGGCCCTGAAGGTCCCCGAGCACCGGACCACGTTTGGGATGCTTCCGCTCCACTTCAGTCGAGAGCAGCCCGGCGGCATGATCGTCGTCGGCCCCGACGCCCGACGCTTCACCGACGAGAAGCTGCACACCGCCCACGGCAAGGTCGAGCTCAACGGACGCTGGGGACCGCTGCGGACCCCCTGCCCGATGTACATGATCATCGACCACACCCTGTTCTCCGCGGGCCCGCTATACGACAAAGAATCGAGCAGCGGCTGGAACCGAATCGTCGAGCAATACGAGTGGAGCGACGACAACTCCGCCGAACTCGCAAAAGGCTGGATCACGAAGGCCGACACCCTCGGGACCCTAGCCACAGCAGTCGACCTGGACCCGGCCGCCCTAACTGACACCATCGACCGATGGAACGCCCAGTCCGCGTCCAACCACGACCCCGACTTCAACCGAACCCTGATGCTCGCGCCAATCGAATTCGCACCGTTCTACGCCGTCGAGCTCTCCCCGTCGATGCTCAACACCCAGGGCGGCCCCCGACGCAACGAACGCGCCCAGATCGTCCGCCCCGACGGCGCCCCGATCCCTCGCCTATACAGCTCCGGCGAACTCGGCTCCATCTACAGCTACCTCTACCAAGGCACCGGCAACATCGGCGAGTGCCTGGCCTTCGGCCGCATCGCCGGCCGGAATGCCGCGGGGGAGCGGGAGCGGGGGTAGTTGACAGAGGTCTGTTTGCGATCGCTGCGATAATGCAGTGCGGATATGCGTCACCAGGACGTTTGCTCGTAGGCGGCGCCTTAAAGCTATCGTCGAGATTGGGAGACTTCTTGTGCCATATCCCATAACCAGCGTAATATTAGACGTGTCTGGCGCACTTGGTCCAGGCGTAACCAATCATGGCGCCAGTTACGCGAGTCGGCGCAGCTCCTAATGCTCAAATCTGATCATTTCTCAAGTGTGGAAATGATGTCGGGCGGTAGCTTCAATCGCGGCGGGCGGGACCTCAAGCGAGAGTTGATGCACGGTCCTGAGTTCGTGCATGAGCACGAAGCACTTGGCCCGGAACATGAGTTGACACGGAGTATCATCCCTCTACGAATCCGCAAAAGTTTGGCGCAGAAAAGGAATAGGGGTTCTGAAGGGCATTCCGATGAATCGCACTGAGTTGACAGACTTGATCAACAGCGGGGAGAACTCCGGTGTCGAATTCAAGCGGGACGACATCCGTCCGGAAGCACTGGCCAGAGAGATGGTTGGGTTCCTCAATCTCGAAGGCGGCCAGGTGCTCCTCGGAGTCGAGGATGACGTTACGGTATCCGGCCTCACTCGCGGACCCGCGGAGGCTGAAGAATGGGTGATGGAGGCTACTCGCACCCAGCTCAGTCCGCCGACTATACCGTACTGGGAAACAATCGAATGGGGTGACGGGAAGATCGTGGGGGTCGTGTCGTTGCCCAGGGATGCTCCCGACAAACCACACAAGGTGCGGCGTGGCTCCGCATGGGTCACCCAGATACGGGTTGGAACGACGACTCGTGATGCGACGAGAGAGGAGGAAGCACGGCTGTACCAGCAGTCGGGGCATCTGCAATACGACCGCAAGCCGGTTCCAGGTTCCTCGTTCTCCGACCTCGACGTTGGGCGGCTAGTCAACTACTTTCGCGACGTTCGCGGGCAGGAATGCCCACTCGAAACCGATCGCGAGGGTTGGGAACGTCTGCTGGTAAACACCGACTTGATGGACGAGAATCGTGGCCGCCCGATCCCCAGTGCCGGCGGGTTGCTGATGTTCGGAGTGCGGCCCAACAAGTACTTGCCACAGGCGGGGATCACTGCCGTCGCATACCCGGGATCGGAGAAAGACTATGGGGCGAAGGAAAGAACCGTGATTCGCGGGCCGGCGGTTGCGCGCCTCTCTGAAAGGGGGGATGTCGTCGAAACCGGGGTCATCGAGCAGGCGATCGAGTTTGCTCGACGAAACATCGCAGTCCAATCAGAGATCGACGATGGGGGAAGACGCCAGGATCGGTTCGACTACCCATTAGAGGCCATTCGAGAGGCGATCATCAACGCCATTGCCCATCGCGACTGCACAATCGCCGTCACGGACATCGAGCTGTCGATCTATTCCGACCGCCTTGAGGTCATTTCTCCTGGCCGCCTTCCAAATACTGTCACGGTCGACAAAATGCGCGCTGGGTATCGAGCATCTCGAAACGAACTCGTGAAGGATGTTCTTCGAGACTATCGATACGTCGAGGCTACCGGCCTCGGTGTCCCGCGAAAGATAGTGCTGGGCGTGCGAGAGCACAACTGCACGGACCCAGACCTCATCGAAGATGACGATCGGTTCATCGTGCGCCTCTGGAAGGAAGTTCAGGATTCTTGAGTCTTTGAGACCGCAAGGAGACGCAATTTCGTTTCGCTGATTCCCAACGTCCTTGCGCATCCACTGCCGCCTTTCTCTAGGCAGCAGACGCATTGAGCGCCCAGGCCATCAACGTCCGGAACGCCCTCCGCATTCCTCGGTTGGTCTGAGGCGCATCGGCGAGTCGTCACCCCACCGCCACCGCCCGCCGGCGCGGTGCCTGGCTTAGCAAGATGACGCCGAGGGCCATCGCGGTTCCGACGGTGATGAAGGCGACGCGGTAGCTGTCGGTCATGTCGAAGGTGATGCCAGTGACCAGCGGGCCGACGGCGAATGAGGCCGCGGACGCAACGTTCATGACTCCGGAGATGCTGCCGTAGCTTCGCAGGCCGAAGTTGTCCTGGATGACCAGGACGGAGAGGGCGCCGAATGCGCCCATGCACAGTCCGAACAGGGGGACGCACGGCCACAAGATCCACGTCGATCCGGTGGTTCCCATGACGAGGCTGACGACGCCCAGTCCCGCGAAGCTCACCATCATCGTTCGGTGGGCCGTGATGCGTTCCGCCAGTAGTCCGAACAGCAGCTTGCCCGTCATCCCGGCGGCGGCCAGAATGCTCAGAGCCAGTGGAGCCGCCGTCACCGAGAAGCCCTCATTGGTCAGATGCGGGACCATCTGGGGCAGCAGCATCGCGAACGGCAAGGACCCTGACAGGAACGCGACCATGAGGATGTAGAACGTCTTGCCGCCCATGGCCTCTCTCAACGACACGCCAGTCAGTTCGGGACGGCGGGGCGCACCTGACGGTTGAGGCGGCGTCGGCGATTGCGCGCGGTCGGAGTCGTCGACGGGGACGTTCTCGCTGACGACGACCAGCGAGAACAACATGATCAGGAGCGCGATCGCTCCGGTCGCGAGATAGGCTTCCTGCCAGGAGTATGCTGCGATCATGAATCCGGCGATGGGGGGCAGGAAGAGGCCGCCGAAGTTGTTGCCCATCATCGTGATTCCCATGACGCGGCCTCGCGTCCGCCGGAACCACATGCCGACGAGACGGCCTCCGGGAAGCATCGCCGCGCCCGAGAAGGCGATGTATTGGATCACACTGAGCGCGTACCAGTGCCAGAGTTCGGTCATCAACGGACGGAGAAAGTAGCTGACCGCGATCAAACTCACGGATGCTGTCATCACCGGCTTCGCGCCGTATCGGTCCAGCACCCTCCCGACGACCGGGGCGGTCAGACTTCCGATCGCGGAGAAGGAGAGCGCCGCGCTGATCTGGGTCCGGCTCCATCCAAACGCGTCTTCCAGCGGCTCGATGTACAAGCCGAACGCGTATTGGCTGGAACCGATGTTGATCGCGGCAGCCATGAAAGCCGCGGCAACAACCCACCAACCGCGGTAGATCTTCATTGTCCTCGATGACGGCTCAAGACTGCCGTCGCGTGTGCTGAATAGGCCATGCCCGTCTTCTACTTTCGGTGGCTCGCTTGCCGAAAACAGACTGACTCACCGACGCTTCGAAGCGTTCTCGATTACGGTCCGTTCTGTTGACGACGCTCACCCGCCGAGCCAGCGGATGCAGGGTATCACCACGGCGCGCGCAATCGAAGGGGTCCTGCTGCTCTCTCGGGGCGATTGAACCGGCGACGTTCGCAATCGTCGACGCGACAGAGGTCCGCACCTTCGGATCGCCGCCCGCCAATCTCCTGGCGAACGACAATGATTCGGGTTCGGAGCGGGTCCAGCCGCAGCAGCGGCAACCGAAACCAATCGAGTACCGAGTCGTGTGGCGGTGACGACAGCGGCTATGGCGGAGACGACAAAGGTAAGAAACCGAAGAGGCACAAGTAGCCAAGAATTGGCGCGCAAGTCGCCACAGCATATGGCCGGAGCAACCGTTCCGGCCTCATTTCACACTCACGAAATCCATCATCGGCAGCAGCCCACGACGACATCGCAAACGAATCCAGATGGTTCGGCAACGCAACACCCTGCCGGGCGTTTCTCAGAGGAAAGTGTCGGGCGACGAAACTGACGAACCGTATGCCGATAGGGCCGTATGAACTCCGTGACGGCGTTCGGCTGAATTCGACACTGTATTGACCGAAGAGCATCGACGCCGTCGATCGTCGTCAGGGCTTCTCAGCGCTGAAAACCGTCGGGCTGGTCACCTCGGTCGCGAGAGCTTGCACGGCCTGCTCGACCACTCGTCGACGATAGGTGCGTTCTTCATCGAGCGTCAGATCCGGGTCACCCAATGGGTAGGGTATGGCTTTGCCTTCGACTATGCGGTTGGCTCCGACGGCCTCAGCCAGGGGGTGAAGGCACGCGATCATTGCCGTGGGGATGCCCGCGCGCTCAAATTCCTTCGCCAGCGTAGCGCCGCTACGCGTGCCGGTGCCTCAGGTCGCGGTGAGGACCACGCCGTCGACTTTCGCCCGCAACAACTCGGCTGCCATCTCTTCTCCATATTGCTTGAAGCTGGACAGCGGACCCATGTTGCCGGTGGTGGTTAGTAAGGCATCGTGAAGCCGGCCGATGACGCCTTCATGCTCCAGATCTCGCGCGGTGTCAAGAGGAACCATGCGGTTTGGCTCGGCGCTGGCCGCAGTGGTGTCGAATCCGCCGTGGATGCTCTGATACTTCTCGGACGACATAGCGCCCTCGCCGCCGATGTCATACATGAGCCATTTGCTCGCCCAGCCAGATTCGAGGCGGGACGGGTTGCCCTTGAGCACGATGCCGCCTTCGGTGACGAGCGCTATCGTGGCGTTTGCGGGGTCGGCCAGAGGCGGCGCCGGCGCGACTCGGTCGTATTGCGGCAACGGCCATTCCGTCAGGTGATCTTCACCCCGGAGCTTGCGAAGCAGCATCCCGGTGGCGCGTTTCGCGGCAGTTTGGTCGGAGAACCGGTTCTGGCGCCGGCCCGTGGGGATGTAGCCTTCTTCGTAGGCTGAACCAAGGTGATCGTTGGAAGCGAGCTTAACCGCCATCTTAGCGAGGGCCGACAGGGCGTCCGCCATGCCCACGGCTGTCTCGGATGTCGGAACCATCCGCACCACGCCTCGATTGGCCTCGATGGCCGGGCTGTCGACATGCACGCCCATGACCGTGGGGAGTCTCAACGTCTCCTGCACAGCCGCGCACAGCCGGCCACACGCGAGGCCATAACGACCGGAGCCGAACGCCGGTCCGGCGATCACGACGTCGGGGGCGAACTCACCGACCAGCTTGACCAGCTCGTCGACGACGCTTCCGCCATCCTCGGCCATGCGGTTGTCGCCGCAGTAAACCGTTCCGACGATCTCCGCGTCCTCCCGGAGGGCTCGAGCCAAGGCAATTCCCGGACCCACGGGCCCCTGCATCGATCCCGGAGCAGCGTCCGCCACCTCCTCTCCGCCGATTCCGGCGAAGAACTGGTTCATGTAGTGAACGACTTTCAGGGCGGCCATGGCATCCTCACGTTTTCAATGAACATTGCCACATAAAGGAGGCGGCGTGCCGATACGACACTTCGTTCTAGTACCGAACGCCCGCGAGCCGAGAGGCTCCCATCACGTTTGTCGAGCCGTGTAGGTAACGAAGAGGCACTTCGAGCGGGCCCGCGGCGTCCAGGTCCGGCTCCATCAGTTTCGGCCCTCCGATGACCTCCTCTACGGCGGGCAACGTCACCGTCTCCTCGTAGTTGCCGGCGTTGACGATTGCGTCGGCCTCCGGGACGAAATGAACGAAACCGGTGTCTTCCGGAGTCAGACCCATCTCGGTGTTGATAATCGTAGTCTTGATTCCCTGCTGCTCGCATTTCTGACACAGCAGCATGACGTCGATGCCCGGGTTGCCCGCGCCGGTCCAAGTCATGACGATGCCGTCAACCGCCATCATTTGCAGGGCCGTGAGCGCGTGGTCGGTCGACTGTTCTTTGTCGTCCTGACTTTTGATCTGTCCTTGGTAGACGAGAACGCCGACGAAGTCCAGCTCTTTGCCGTGAAGATCGTAGAGTTCGCGCACGACGGGGTGATTTTGCAGCACGTGAGTGGCGTCTCTGGTGCTCGCCACGGTGTTGTGCGTGTTGACGAGAGCACCGTCCATGAGTTCATTGGGATGCACGAGCGCCGGAAGCGAGCCAAGGAATTCGCCATAGAGCAGATGGAACAGAACCTGGCAGGAGTACGCCACGCGCGGCAGCTCCGGGTCCACGGGACCGAGTTCGTACGTGTCGAGACGATCAGGTTCGAGGTCTCGTGTGCACTCCGCCAGGTGCTCGGCAACCTTAAGGCCGGCGATCCGGACTGACCGGTGATAATGCTCGACCCAGGCGGAACCTCGATTGAGGTTGGTAAGCGCAAGCCGCTCGAGTTCTTCATCGCTGAACTCGGTCTTGGGCTCGAACTCCAGAACCAGGTTGAGCTTGTCGGCGAACAGATTGTATTCGGCGCCCGGCCCGGACATGTCCAACATGGAGTCGCGCCAGAAGTTCGGCTCGCCGTCCAGAGACTCGCTGGTCTCGATCACGGTCACGCCCGACAGGCGGTGCGTCCGTCCGGAGCCAACCATGGTTGGCGGTCCCAATAGGCCCGGGAAGACCCGGCCGGGGCCTGCAATCTTGTGCCTGGGCTCGACAACATCTAAAACGTTGACGATCCTGGTCGACTCGCCCGGCCGCGCCAGATGAACCTCGACTCCGCTGAAGTTGGAGTCTTCGAGGACCAACTCCCTTATCTTGCGGACATCCACGTATAGCGTGCCGCCCGCGAGTTCAGATTTGTCGGAGATGACAACATCGGCGACTTCGAACGTACCCAACTCCAGTTTCATGTCGAGTGTCCTACCTGGCAGACCAAAGTTGCCCCGATGCTTTCGCGCCGTCCGCTGCCATCCCGGGCGAGGATACGCGGCGAGTATACCACGGAGGTTTCAGTGATGACTGTTCGACGGAATCATGAGCGCGCCGCGGATCGTGCTGGCCTGCAACGGATTCACCTGGGCGACGACATCGAATTCGAACGCAAAACACCGCATGCCTCGGGTCGAAAGGGCTTTACGCTGGGTGCAGACAGTCGTCAACCCAGGGGCCGAGCGGATCCAACGCCAGATCGATCCTCGACATGAGAGTGCAGTGTCTTGCCCGTTGTCGCGGGCCAAAAGATTTGCGACATCGACTTGGCAGCGCCGGAGGAATTTGCAAGGCCTTGATCGACGAGGCAGTAATCACATAATCGCTTTGACAGCATGTCGCACTTTGGAACGTTGCATTGCCAATTTACCCACTCCGTCAGGCACGGATGTTGGGCAATTGCTATGATTTGCGACCACTCGAATTAATGAAGCGGGATTTGACAAAGTTAGGTCAGTGATGTATACATGACGCTTGTGCAGAAGTGCGATTCTGATCGCACTTCTAAGCCGACTCGGGCGAGTGTTCCGAGCGTATCCGACGGCATACGGCCAAACGAAATGCAGCAGTAAATCGATCACCTGAAGGTAAACAGCGAAGGAGAGTGGAATAATGATCTCGTTGGGCTTTAAGAGTGCGAAGCTCTGGCTTGTGATTATCGCAAGCTTGGTCGCATTGGCGGCGATGGCCTGCTCTAGCGACGAGGGAGACACAGACACCTCCGCGCCTGCAGCAGCGCCCGCGCCGGCAACGGCCCCTGCTCCCGCGGCGCCTGCACCGGCAGCGCCAGCTCCGGGAGCGCCCGCGCAACCGTCGGCCCCTGCGCCCGCAGCGCCTGCGGCGCCTGCAGTGCCGGGTTCGCCGGTGCAAACCCAAGCGGTGGCGACACCCGTGCCGCTGCCTGCCGCGCCTGCAGCTCAAGCGCCGGCAGTGCAAACTGCGCGCGTAAGCCAGACCATTACCGTAGTGTTCGACAACGTCGGCACCCCGCTGTTCGAGATGGGCAAGGGGACTTGGCCGGACATTCTGTTCCATGGCTTCTACGGCTTCATGGAGCCGTTGTTGGGCTGGGAACCGACTTACGATGCCCAGGGTTTCCCCATCAGGTCCGTTGGCACCGCGTGCCACGCTCCATATCTAGCCACGGGCTGGGAGTGGGAGCTTCCCAAAAAAGGCGGCGGCACCGTCACGATGGACGGCAAGAAGCTCGAAAAATTCGACGAAGCCGACCTGTCTGACCCAAACAATCAGGGCCGGATGATCATTCACCTCCGTGACGACGTTGACTTCTACCGTTCCATTGACGGCGATTTGGTCAACATCGGCAACATGACCGCCGAAGACATCGCATGGTCGATGAACGACGCGGGCGCGGAGAACATCGGCTCGACCAACTCGAACTCCTCACAGGCGTACGAGTACTACCTGCCTTGGAGCCCCATCGACACATACACGGTCGAGGCCCCAGCGCGAGCTTTCAGGTCTGACGGTCTCCAGGACGCAACCTCGATGTGCCAGGACGCCATCTGGATGCAGTCCAAGAGCCTTTACGACGAACTCGGTTCCACGTTCGGCATAGCCCACGGAACCGGCCCCTTCGTCGTTCACGAGTGGCTGCCCGCCGAGCGCATCGAAGCCGAGGCAAGGGTTGACCACTGGCGTCAGAACGCCCTGTTCGACAAAATCGTATTCATCCAGGCTAACGAAGCGCAGCAGCGCTCGGCCATGCTCCAGACCGGAGCAGCCGACATTGCGCAGGCTTCGATCCAGGACGTAGGCAGGTTGGAGAAAGACGGATTCACGTTCCACGAGGGACTCGACGCCATCAACGGCAACTTCTTCTACTTCGCCGGCAACAACTGGTCGTTCGCGTACCCACCGGGGTCCACCCTCGGGGACGACGACCTCTCGGGGCAGCCGATGATTCGAGGGGGCTTCCTCCCTTCGGACAGCTATCCGTGGATCGGCGATCCCAGGATTGAGTGCATTGGCATCGACAGGTCAGATCCCGCGATCCAAGACACCCCCGGTGCGGGCTGCGAGATGACAAACTTCTCGTTTACGTTTGATGGCGACACCGTCGAGTTCACGGCGGACTCGGTTGGCTTCGACAACAAGGACACGGACAAGTTCTCCTACACGACACCGTCCATGTTGAAGGCCAAGGCTTTCCGCAAATCATTGCTCTATGCAATTGACCGCGAGCTTATTGCCAGCTCAGTCACCGGTGGGTACGGCGGAGCGGTCTACGGCGGGAGTTACCCCGGAATGACCTTCCACCAGTTGCATCCGGAGTATAAGGATCGCTGGAGCTACGCGTTCGATCCTGACAAGGCCAAGGCGCTCCTAGCGGAATCCGGCGTACAGCCTGGTTTCCGGTTCGAGTTCTTCTGCTCGCAGGGCAACGGCACCTCCTTGGAGGTATGCGAGGCGTTGGTCGGTCAATGGAAAGAGAACCTCGGTCTCGATCCGTTCATCGACAGCACGCAGTACTCGTCGCGTCGACCGACAATGCTGAATCGAACGCTTCACGTGCCGTGGATGACGCGCTGGGGCCCGACTTCCAAGCAGGGTCGCATCAGCGATGTCGGCGGCACGCTCCCAGGCGGTGGCCTATGGCCGCTTCCGGCTGGCGGATGGAACCCCAGCCTCGAGGACAACCTTCACTGGGACAACCGAGAAGAGACTCGTGTTCAGGCGAAGGGTTCGCCAGAAAACCTTGCTTCCCGCGAGAGGATCGTTGAGTGGACATACGACATGGCCTTGACCGGTGGCGTGGTTGAAGTCCCGGCACTCATCGGATTCAACCCAGACACCATCGAGAGTTGGAACCTCGCTCCGTGGGAGCTGCCAAACTCATTCGAGACAATCATTCCCGCGAAGAAGTAGCAAGACGGCCTTTTATAGGCTGACCGACTGAAGTAACCGGCGCCCCAGCTTCTGATGAAACGGGGCGCCGGTAGTACGCTCACTAGGGGCGATTAGGCGCTGCCGGAGTCAATCTCCATGAAGAAATTCATCATCAGGCGATTCATCTTCCTGATCGTCTCCGTTCTTGCGGCGACCTTGATTGTGTTCTCGCTCTCACGATTCCAAGGCGATCCGCGCAACGTGATGTTGAACGTAGGGTACGTCTCGCCCGAACAATGGGAGGCTTGGGGAGATGCATTCCACCTGGACAAACCGGTTATCGTTCAATATTTGATTTGGATTGGCAAAGGCGTCTTCCAAGGCGACTTTGGCACCTCTCTGAAGACGAGCAAGCCGGTGTTGGAGATGGTCCTCGACTTCGCTCCTGCCAGTCTGCAATTAGGCCTGTCGGCCACGCTGTTCGTCCTAATCACGGGCATACCATTGGGCGTGTTGTCTGCTGTCAAGCGGGGCACGATCTGGGATGTCATAGGCAGAACGTTTGCTGTCTTTGGGCAGGCCCTGCCCCCGTTCTGGCTCGGGATAATGCTGATCTTGATATTTGCCGTGAACCTGGGCTGGTTGCCGTCCGGCACGCGCGGCCACGACGCTACGAGCACATTTGGCCGTCTCCAGTATTTTATAATGCCCGCCGTCACCCTCGGATGGCTTGCTTCCGCGGGCCTGATGCGCCTCGTGCGATCATCGATGCTGGAAGTATTGGACTCTGAATACATCAAACTGGCGCGGGCGAAAGGCGTCGGCGCGAACGCGGTTATCTGGAAACACGCTTTCAAGAACTCGTTGATACCGCCACTGACTTTCTCCGCGTTGATTTTGGTTGGCTTTATTGGAGGGACCGTCGTTACCGAGACCGTGTTCGCATGGCCGGGTCTGGGGCAGATGACATACACGTCGATTATCAACAACGATTTCCCGTTGATGACCGGGGCCGTTCTCGTATTCACCTTGGTCTACGTGTTCGCGATCTTCATAATTGACATCCTGTACGCATTCATCGATCCACGGATTCGATACTCCTAAGGACTTCATTTGACCACTCCCGCCCGACAGCTAACGACATCCGACATATCGGCACTGGGGAAGGTATCCACCCTGCAACAGACGTTTTACGTGTTGCGACGATGGCCCATTATTCCAATACTGATTCTGACCACACTGGCAACCTGCGCGATCTTCGCCCCGTGGGTCGCGCCGTACGATCCCGAACGAGACCAGTTGCGCGCGGTTTTGGCAGCTCCACCCTGGCGAGCGGCGTGCGAAGAAGGTCAGCTCTCGAACAAGTTCGAATCGTGCAACGCCAACGGAATTCCGCTAGGTCCCAAGGCCGAGGTGTATACCTTCGTGTT
>CEPX01183924.1_pt1 | contig 11917 bp, 2 predicted proteins | sample 361361 | NCBI WGS metagenome assembly CEPX01 (sample SAMEA2619974, study PRJEB7988) | marine metagenome | biome: marine biome (ENVO:00000447); feature: mesopelagic zone (ENVO:00000213) & marine oxygen minimum zone (ENVO:01000065); material: "saline water (ENVO:00002010), including plankton...
ATCCTTAACCAAGATCAATTTATCATAGAATCAAATATTGAAAATGATATCAACATAAATCTACCTACAGGAGAGAAATATTCTTACATAACATCACTCCTTGCTGATGCAGCAGATAATAGAGATGAAGTAACAGGATCACTTACCATTCCTCTTGATCAGGAAGCAGGACCTCTAGAAATTGGAGTCTTTACCTACTACTTTTCATTCCTAACCATAAATCCTCGCCAGGCAATCCCTATGTTCTTTATTGCTGATATCACAGTCCTACCTGATACTCCAACAACCACAGTTACTTCAGCAGCTTCATGCTCTGGCCAATCTTGCCTAACAGGTCTCTATGCAGCTGATAATTCACACACAACTGCTTGTGGTACAACATCAACCAATCTCTGTGTAACAGTATCCCCAACTGCATGTGCATTGGATTGCTCCTCAGATTGTTCAGCTGCAAACGCAGCAACAGTATTAAACAGATTCTCATCATCAAACGCACATATCTCTGACGCCACAGACACAGTCTATACAGACCCTGTATGCTGCTCGCTAAGTACAGGATGTTCATTCACACTAGATACCTGCACAATCAAAGACTCCTGTGCTACTGACGAAATGGAATTAGCAGGAGCTTACCAAGATTCAAACTCCCACCTTTCTGCACAAGACACAGATAAATCAATCTGTTGTTCTCTAAAAAGCCAACCACAATTAACATTGGTTGAGGTCAAACAAATCGCAGGCGGACATATCATTACCTATAATAAAAATTTCCCAGGGGACGCTTCTTTATTCCAGATTTCAGGAGGCACAAGAACCCTTGTCTCAAATACCCCTCTTGATCAGGAGGGCATCTATGCAACTCAACAACTTTCTGATTTGACAATCACCACAGGCCAGCTTCAAATCTGTGCAGGTTCCATCTGCTCACCACCAATTAGTCCTGTATAATAGTTCTCCCTACCATCTAGCTCTAACCTATCATCACTCTGGCTCCACTCTATCACCTTCCATAGCAAAAGTCTTTTAAACTTCTAGTCTGTTAACGTGTTAACATACCCCTTTGATTGACCCACACAGAAATCAAAGATCTCTGCCACACCACCATGCAACACTCCCACTCTATCTACACATACTCCATTACTACTCTCTCACCTTCCCAAAAAGTAAGGTTTGTCTACGCCCTAAGAGGTAGACCAAAATCAACAGGCCTCATCCACAAATTAAAAGGTGAGTTCCTCACTGACTCCTGCTTTCTCCTAAAAAAACAACACGATCCAGAGATGATCATATTCCTAAAATACTGGAAAATCCCCTATAAAAAAAGAAACATAGTTTTAATTAATTAACAAAAATGGTAAAAGATATACTAAGTGTTAATACATTAACACCACCCCAAAGAAAAAAAGGACAACTAACACTTTTTCTAGTTGTCGCACTAATCCTTATCCTCCTAACAGGTTCAATCCTCTACATCACTTCAACGATCTCCACAAAATCCGTAGCTACAAAGCGATCCGACTTGAACAAACAAGTCTTGAATACCATTGAAATAAAATCTTTTGTCATTTCCTGTCTAGACCGTGCAGCCGAAGACGCATTCTATCTTATAGGTCAACAAGGTGGAACACTAACAAGAGCCGACTTCACCCCTGAATATGAAACACAAGCAGCATTTGACAAGATTATATTCGACCAGTCTGGAAATCCTATCCCTGATAGGCTCCAATTTCAGCCAGGTATAAACGGTATTATCCACAACACAAACAACGAGCTCTACACACTCCACTATGCTATAAAGACACCATCATTTACAGGGAGAACCCCCCACCCAAGGCCACCCTCCTACCCCTATAGTTCATCCCTTACTTCACTCCCTACACAACTCTCAGATCCATTTGGAAATACAGACCTCACCTCAGCACCCCCTACAAATATAAACGCCCTCTGTAACTATAATGGTGTAAACAATAGGACCATGCTAGGAGCCAACTATTCCTGTGAAGATGTCCTCTACGCCCACACCAAAACATCCCAAGACTTTTTACAATCCTATATTAAAGAACAACTAGAAATTTGTGTGGACTCAGAATTCTATAGAGAAGTAACCAATATCTCGCTAGAGTTCTCACCCAAAGGAAAAGTTGATGTCCTCTTTGCAGATAATTTCTCCATGGTGCTTGTTAACTACCCCATTTCCTTCACCTTCCCCTCAGGAAAAACAACTACCCAAGTTATAGAGTTTGCATCCCTAAAGCCAGTACGCTACAAACTCATCTACGAATTAGCATACCAATTAGCAAAGCGAGACATCCAAGACATATTTTTTGACATCACCAATAACCAACATGTTGAATCAATAGATCTATGCGCACAATTCCAATCCGGCACCACTCTGGAGGAAATTGCCAGAACAAAGTATAATGTAAAGTGTCTCTATCCAAATATGTCAATCACCATCCAAAATGATGCCTGTACTACCTTCTGCAAAACTCCTAAAGGGATTGGATCGACCATAATTACCATCAGAGACAATCTATCTATAATAGATGATACCCCGTATGAATTCAAGATGGCCATAGAAAACAGACCACCTGCCCTTGACTTCATCGACGAATCCATCCCAAATGATATCCAAGTCTATCCCTACAGTAAGTTTCAAGGATACTATTATTATCTTCTAGATACCATCGGCAATACCCCTGAACAACTCTACGCGAAATCCTCCACCCCTCCGAATCCCGACAACTATAATATAGTAGTCACCGCTGGCCAGAAAATAACCATCTACCCCAAAGCATTAGACCCAGATGGAGACCCCCTCACATACTCATACTCAGGCTGGCGCACCCCAATCCACATCTGTGACCAAACATCATCCTCTGGAAGTCCATGCAGTGAAGCCTCCACAGCCCTCACCTCAAACACACAGCCAGCATTTGAATACGAAGATACCAAATTCTCACCACCAAGAGATGGAGTATACACATCTGGAGGAATAGACACACCTCCAGGCTACGAGAACACACTCAACGAATGGCACTCCTCTCCTGAATACATCTCCACACAGCAAGACGCTTCCTATATCACCACATCCTTTGACACAGGCTACCACCACCTGAGAATCCTTACAAAAGATCCATACAACAACTACGATTTCCAAGACATCACCATCCAAGTAAGATGTGATCCAAACGACCCCATCAATGGTGGTTGTTGCGACACTACGAATGATTTCACACCGTTTCCTGCAGGAACTAAAGGATCATGCAACACATGTCAATCATGCTCTGAGTACGGCACCTGTGTTATAGATGACAACCAAATAAACGACTGCCAAGCATGCAATAGATGCTCCTCAGGCGCATGCACTGTTGACAACAGCGACACAACAGGACTCTGCCTTGCCTCAGACCCTCTAGCTATCTGCACAGCAGGCGTATGCACACTCCCCTAAAGATGTTCTTACAACTTCAAAAAAGTACCCCAAATCCTGCTCAATAATGCACTTTTTCTAAGAAAATCCAAAACTTTATAAAGAAAAATCACAAAAAGACTACAAATTGCTAAGTTAACAACATTAACTAACTTAACTAACTTAGCATAGTGCCTAATTTAAGAAAGAAATACCTGAAAATAGCCTACATGACAAGAGTCAACATCGAGATAGAAGATGAACTACATAAAAAAGCTAGACTGAATGCTCTTCTCAAGAATAAAACACTTATCCAATTCATTACTGAAGCAATAGAAGAAAAACTCAAGAAGGAGGAGAAAAAATGAGAAAACTCCTCCTACTCCTAACAATTGCCTTCCTCCTAGCACTCATCCCCTCAACACAGGCAGCAGATAATGATTTCGGCTGTTGTGCAAATATTGAATTCCTTGACGCTGTATGTGAAGAACAAGCAATTACACAAATAGAATGCTGTCCAGCAACATCACCCCAATATGGACTGCCACAGCATCCAGCAGACCAAGCTGAATGTCTAGAAGACTTTTTCACGACTGACGCTTGTGAAGAACTCCCAGCTTGTGACCTAGGATGTTGCTTTGATCCTGCTGCAGTTAGTCAGTGTTCTATCAACACAATTGAATCCCTCTGCCTAGTAAATCCAAACTCAAAATTCGCAACCTTTACCACAGGAACACCGAGAGGAGGAAATCTCTGTTTTGCAGAGGAGTCAGACGGTTCAATTACAAAAAAATTCCCTGAGTGTCCTGACATTGGAGACAATACCCAATCATGCGCAGACTTCTCAGGAGATGAAGCCGCCTGCACATCCTCAATCTGCTCTTTTTGCGAGGTAACAGGAGCTTGTCTACCAGATTGTTCTACATGTCCACAAACCGAGGACTCAAATGCAGATGGAATCTGCGAAGGTGAACCAACCCAACTTCGGTGTTCAGACATTTCAGGAGAAAATGTATGCCTAGCAGCAGGTTGTTCCTTTTGCCAATCATCAAATGAATGCCTCCAAACATGTGTTTCATGTGCAGGCAACCAACGCGATGGAGACAACGATAATATCTGCGACAATATTATCCAAACCCAATTTTGCTCTGAAATTACAGATGAATCTACCTGTTCCACATCTCCAGCAGGCTGTTTCTTCTGCCCATCACCCACCCAAGGTGCTACCCAATGTAGACCCCAACTCCAATCATGTTTCCAGTGTGGAGAAAATCAGGATGTAAACAATGATAGAGTATGCGATGCAGGTGGTCTCCCACAATGCAGTGATGGTATTGATAATGATGGAGATGGCTTCACAGACACAGGACCAAACGGAGATCTCTGCTGCCTAAACCCAACCGATCTCACCGAAAACAACGAGTGTTCTTGTCCAGCAGGAAATTCTTGTGATGCATACGGCACCCAACAATGCTTTGATGGAGGAGGCACACCCATAAATAACAGACTCTTTGACGGAGCCGAAGGACAGATTTGCTGCTCAACAGCTTGCTTTATCCCTGCCTGTCAAATAAATGCCCCAACTGCGTCATTCGATCCCTCAACAATTACTACTGATCGTTCTACTACCTATACAGAGCCGTTCTGCGCCTGTGGAAACACACAAGTAAACACAGACTCACCTAACGCAGACCAACTTTTCTGCTGCCAACTTCCAGGATCAGATCCTTTCCTCCAAGGAACTCCTTGTTCTATAGTTACATTCACAGGGCAAGTTACCAATGCAGAGACAGGATCATCTATTAGAGCAAACGTAAGATTCGTAAACAAACAACTAGGCCTCTCATTCGAAGGAGAAACCAATATCATTGATGTCTCAGGGAGTGACCCTGTATTTCGCTATCGAATAGCTGTCGCACAAGGAATTACCTACACACTCGAAGCAGAAGCAACCGAGGGAGATTTTGCAAGATATAAAGAAAGAAATATCGTGGTAAATAACCCTGCAGGATCAACTATTAACAAAGACATCTCCATCTCACCCATTTCAGGCAACTGTAAAACAGAATTTCCCCCATTCACAATCACCTCTATTGACCATCTCCAGTGCTCCTCTCGACTCACGATTAACTGGGACGCATTTGACTGTCCTATTACAAAGTATGTCCTCTTCAGATCAGAGAGCTCAAATATAGGAGATATCATAGCAGAGCTTGGCCCAACTACCACAACATTCGTCGACAATACAGCTGAATTTGATACAACAGCTGCATACACCCTCCAGGCCAACCTAGCAGACCCTGAAGCAAATAATGGACAACCTTTCCAGTCCAACCAACTCTCCACCTTTGTAGGCGATGCAGTATGTGGGACCCGTTGCGATGACACAAGATTCTGCCTAAATAATGATAACGATGAAAAAGTAATTGTGGGTCAATGTGACATAGAAAACAAACTAACAGAAATTAACTGCCAGGAAAATCTAGCACCAGATGCTGTGTGTATAGATAATGGAGACAACAATGAAGCCTCCTGCATTGGCACAACAGTCTGTAAAAACCTTGAAGTAGCATTTCCAAATATTCTAGGAATGTTCTATCAAGAATCAGTCTGCAACGGATTCCTAGAACGAAATTTCTGTTACTATGACGTAGAAGACGCTGACGGCCACGACACAGACCAGAGCGAAGATTCCCCTCTCAACCCACTCCCTACAATTGCAGACAGATGTATCTCCTGCACATCTACAATGACCTGTTTTGACTACAAAGGAGAAGATTCCTGTGAAACGAACAACTGCGGTGTAGGAGGATCTTCAGGATGTGTATGGGAACAAAACATTGGTCTCTACTCAGAGTTAGGGAGAGGAATATGTTTTTCAGTAGATGATACCTCAACAGACGATTGTGATGAATGCAGCGGTCTCGGCCAGTGTCCAGACAATACCTGTCTAAAATTAGGAGCCTGTTTTGCAAATGAAGACGCATCTGCATGTAACGCTTGCGCATCACCTTCTACCGATGAAGAAGCACCAACTACCTGCGAAGACTATCAAACAGAAGAATCCTGCCAAGGCCTCTCTGAATTTACTATTCCAGGAACCGATCTATCAGCCCCAACATTTATCCCCTCAGGCGATAAATGCTCACTTGGTGTCTGTAGATGGACAGGAACCTCCTGTATTAAAGATGGAGACGATGACGACATCCCAGATTGTATTGGAACTGGCCTCCTTCCTTGCCGAAGAGACACACTCCCACCCTCAACACAATTAATCCATTCAGCCTTTTTCTCATTCGGCTCTGAAAACACACTAGCCTTTACAGTTGACGATGTAACATACGGAAATGTAGAAGAGCTTACCCTCCATCTCTGCACAACAACCGCTGCTTCATGTGTTCCGGATACCCAAGTGACCCTCCAACGAGAAACAGATACTTTCACATTCACATCCATCCTGACTCCTCCTGAAGACGTCGAGGGTGTCTTCACCATCTCCTATTTTGCACAAGATATCTACAAGAATGTAGAGACACTCCAAACAAGAACTGCAGTAATAGATACCATCACACCCACAATCAGGATTGAACCTATTAGTGTTGCAAGAAATGTAGAAGATCCAACAACTTCAGATCTTACCACCACAATAACCTCAACAGAATTTGTGGTATGTCAAATCAACGCTCAAAGTATCACAGACTCCATAGATGACATTACAGGTTTTCCACTCACTGGAATAACCATAACACCAAATCAGCCTTTCAATCTTGACGATGAAGAACTCGAGGAACTCGAAGATGGTGTCTACAGAGTAGATGTCTCCTGCACAGACAATGCCCTTAATCCAGCAACTGCAACAAAATCCGTAGAAGTAGACCAAAACCGAAGGATCACATCAATAAGCCCCTTCGATGAACTGGTAACGACCTTTCCAGTGACTCTTGAAATTGCAACCCTGAACGACCAATTCGGAAAGCCTCCCTATGACTGCACCTATCGTATTGGGGCATCAAATGAAGTCCCATTCCAAGTAGTAGACCAAAATGTTGAAGAAGGAACAGACTTTACATACACATCATCCATCCCTCTCCAAGACGGTTTCCATGTCCTAGACACCATCTGTCGAGATAATGGTTTTGTAGTGGACACAGCCACCGCCATATTTTCTGTGGACACATCTCCCCCAACAGTCACACCACTTGTAGAAACACTCCAAGGGTTCATCCCTCTAGACACAAGCGATATCTATCTTGGAAATACCATTCTATCTTTTGAATGCGAAGACGACACAACGAATTTTAATAATCTAGGACCACTTGGTTGCCTCACATCAGATATCAAATTCTGTTTTGGATCAGCTACTCAAGGATGCTTTATCGACAGAAACAACAACGAGCAAAATTTCGCACCAGGAGACATCGCCAGACTCCCTCGTTTGACCCAATCAGGATTTCTCTGTTTTGCTGCCTCTGATGGTGTCAATGACAACTATGAAAATCCTGAATGTATTTTTGTGAATGTAGATAATGACATTCCACAGCTGATTGATCTATCTATAAACGGTATCCCGAGTGATTTTGATGCAGTCCTACCCTTTGTAACTAAAGAGACTTCTATCCGAATTTCAGGTACATGGATTGAACCTTCTGGTAGGGTTCAAGTAAGACTTGATAACAGGGATGCTATTTTTGTTGACCCTTCAGGAAGAGGATTGTGGACATTCGCCCCAGTCGCACTCCAACCAAATAGTGTCCAATCTTTCTCCATTACAGCCACCGATCTCTCTGCCGTAAACGGGAGAAATTCAATATCACCCCCACTCTCAATCCAGATTGCAAATGATCTCCTCGGTCCTATTATTGCAGATCCCCAAGTGGTAAATCAAGATGAGCAAAGAATAGAGGTACTCTCCCAAGCTACACTTGACCAAGCTGGAGCTGTAGAATTTAAACAACCCCTCAGACTAGTTGCCACCATATCTGATCCAAAATTTACAAACACAATCATCCCTACATCAGCTGTTGTCCGTCTTGAAAATCTAGACAGAACAATCTCCACTACAGGTTGTCTCACAAATCGAGAATTTCCACTGAGGAAACTCACCGGAAATCTCTACTCTGCGTCAATCGATGACTGTTTCGAAGTCGGTACCTATCGTGCTAGATTCCTAGCTCAAGACAGCCTCCAAAATCCGAGCAGTAAAGACGCATTCTTTCTTGTAGAAGACACCACTCCACCAGAAATAAACATCACAGTAAAGGATCTCCAAGTACCAGTCACAGTAGTCCATGCCGGTGGAGGGGTAAGACAATACACAGTTGAACTTTCCTCCTCAGAACCTCTAAGAAACATAGATCTCTTTAATCTAACATTCCCTGATGTATCAGGGACCATTAGAGCGCTCAACCTTCCATTAATCCAAACAGACTCAGATAGGCAAAAATTCTCCACCACTCTAACAATCCCATCGATAGGATTCTTCTCTCGGCTAGATGCAGCAACAGGAACCTTTGTCCTAGAAGCAAACGACCAAAATAACGTACCTACTACCCAAATTGCAAACGGCCAAACTATCATCATAGATACCCTTGGTCCACAAACACCTCCAACCTTCTTTACACTCAAGAGAGAACCCTCCTTTGTCAACTCACAGTCATTCTTTGTCTCAGGTGTTGACGCCGATCAAAGACCATCTGTGGGAATCATACTGCGTCAGGCATTGGATACAACTCCAGATGCATTTATAGCTGCGAATATCTTCCCACTCACTACAACGAGAGCACCTACCTATTTTAAGCCCTTCCTAGACACAGATGGAGTCAACCTAAGAGGAGAGCAAATCCTCCTACCTCTTACAACGAACACCTTCACAGTCCAAGATCCGTTCAACAGCTTCGACCGTGCATCCTCCCTGATCTCACCAGACAGATACATGACATTTTCCCAACCACGAAGATTTTCAGGAAGAAATTATGAAATCGTAGGGGTCCAAGTCCTTTCCCAGGCCATTAAAAGAATAACTATCTCGCCATCATTCGAGGACGACCCAGCCGACCAAAGTTTCCCTATATTTATATTGGACACACCAGAGCCACCTGGCTTTTTCGGAACCCAAGTAAATCTAGAGCCAGGACTCAACGCATTCTTCGCAGCCTCTGAGGACGAATTTGGAAATACTGGAACATTCTCAGATCCACACATCATTTTCTTTGAAGATCGTGATCCATTCTTTTTTAATGAAATCCCAAGAGATGGTTCAGTCACCTCAGACAATAAATCAGTAATCCTAGTCGAAGTCCAAAACAGATCCCCTATCGTATCGGCATTTTTCGAGGTAAATGGAGAGGTCATTGAGCCCCGTCGTATCTCCACTCCCTCAAGTGTCCTTCTTGTATTTAATATTGATATCCAAGATGGTCTCCCAGAAGGAATATTTGACGTAAATGTAAATGCCACAGATGTCGCAGGCAACTCAGGCTTCTTTGATTTTTCATTCACCATAGACATTGACGTCCCCTCTACACCTACAGTATCTCCAATTGGATTTATTAATACACAAAATCCTGAATTCTTAATTGAATTTACCACAGGCGAGATCATCAACCTTACCTCACTAACACTCACTGGAGATAATATTGCCGTCGACCTCCTACCCCAAGTTATCTCCCTTGCACCACACGTATTTACAGCCCCAACACCCACCAATCTGCCAGATGGTGAATTCACCCTTGTGATTACAGCTGCAAAAATCATATCCAACGAGGGAGGCATCATAACACAATCCCTAGAAGGTGTATTCCCTGATAATACAATCGTCATCGACTCAACCCAACCCCAATTGAATATATCTACCTCCACAGTCACATCTCAAGATACAATCCTACTCCAAATTAATGTCTCTGAGACCAATCTTGTCTCAACAGAAGTAACAGGAATAGATATAACAAACACCACCCCTTTTTCAGTAGAACTCTTCCCTGATAGAAGATCTGGCACACTAACTGCTACCATCCCTGTGGGTATACCTATCGACGCAGAGGGCCAAAAACAAATAGCCGTTAGATCCATAGACCAAGCACGAAATTCCATAGCTACCACAACTTCAGTATTGGTCGATCTTACCCCTCCACAGACAAACGTTATTATCGATGCTCCACCATTGGTGGCCAATAAATTCACCAACGAAGTTACCTTCCAAGTGTCCTGTTCCTGTTCAGATAGCGGATCAGCATGCGCCCCAGGTCAAAAAATCTTCTTCCGTACCAACAATAGAGATGTAAGGGAAATCACTACCCAGCCTGCCAACCTAGCGACAGAAATAGGCACCCAAAATACCAATCTGACGTTCAGATGTGAAGTCCCAGATACTGCAGGAAATATTGGAGTGAGTGAGGTAAACATTACAGTAATCAAAGAAGGACCACAAATAAATATTATCCAACCAGAATTTGGAGGCACCAACTCACAAATTACACGAATCGAAATCGAAACAGAACAACCCTCATCCTGTACCCTTCTCCAATTTAGAGATGGTGTTCCTATAGCCAATTTTGTCCCACAAAACAGTGCGAGAACCATCCACTCAACACTATACAACCTCGGAAATGCATTTGACGGTACCGTGAAGACAATAGAATACTTTATCCGATGTGAGAACGACTTTAATCAGGACAGTCTACTGAGGAATGACCTACTGATTGATACAAGACCATTGGAGATCACCTCAACCTCACTTGCAAAAGGAACACTAGTCACCGATACCACAACAAATACCATCCAAATACAAACCAACCTTGACTCCATCTGTAGATTCTCTACACTCCAACAGACCCAACCCCCTGTAATCCCATTCTCCTCTCTAGAATTCTCAGCAGGCACCACATTCTCGAGAGTCCACAATATCGAGCATGACTTCGGGTTTAATGGCATATTTGAAATCTACATAGACTGTATCGATCGGACCTCAAAGACTGCCTCTTCAGGATTTGGTTTTGTCCTCCAAAACGAAATCAACGTGGACTTCCCAATCCAAATTGTAGACGCAGGAATCCTAACCCCGAATGCAAAATTAACCCTAAGAGAAGCCAATCTAATAACCACTGCAGATACCCAACCAATACTCTTTGCAAAAACAAATAAAAGATCCTTTATCGATGGAGACGAAGCTTGCCAATTTACCTTCTCTGCCCTTAACAAACAAAAATCTCTAACAGTCCAAGAATCCCTAGAGAGCAATAGACTCTTCACCATCTACAAACTTCCCCTCTCAGCACCTCTCTCCGAAGGTATCACTGAAGTAGATGTACAATGCCGTTCAGGCCTAGATGCATCAACAGCCACAATTGCCTTTACAGTAGACACAACACCCCCATCCGCCCCAACTCTTGACAACCTCCCACAAAGAGCAAACTCAGTCCTAACCGTTTCTGGAACAGCAAACGCAGAAACCGTAGAAATATTAGTAAATGATAACAAAGTTGCCTCCTTACAAACAAATGGAGGTGC
>CEPX01193195.1_pt1 | contig 11904 bp, 8 predicted proteins | sample 361361 | NCBI WGS metagenome assembly CEPX01 (sample SAMEA2619974, study PRJEB7988) | marine metagenome | biome: marine biome (ENVO:00000447); feature: mesopelagic zone (ENVO:00000213) & marine oxygen minimum zone (ENVO:01000065); material: "saline water (ENVO:00002010), including plankton...
TCAGTAAGTAGCTCTTCAGTAAGTAGCTCTTCAGTAAGTAGCTCTAGTGATAATCCTTCGCCTTCGCCTTCGCCTTCATAAAAAATAGGAATGCAATCGATAATAGTGTATGCCCACTGCCTGTTTTATTGCTCCTGATTGGCTTATTGACAAAGTTGCGGAGGTGTTCGTCTCTTTATGTAAAGAGAAAAATATAGATTTAGATTGTCATAAATTTTCTCTAATGTCGGACAAATTTTCAGAAATTTATCGGAGTTACAAAAATGTTATTACATGGGGGTTTAAGATGCCTCCCGATTGGTATACAGATGATGGAAGAAATGTGCTTTTTATTGAAAATGGATTATTGAGGCAGAGATCAGGAGTATATATTGATGATAAAGGGTTTTTTATTAATTCGAGCATTGTTAAAGATAAAGAATGGGTTTATCCTTTCTCGGATGACGAGTGGGATAACTTAGTTGCACATGTAAAGCAACATTATAAATGGGACTGGGCAGAAGGAGGGGTGAAAGAAGGACCTATTTTCGTTGCAATTCAACAGCAAAACGACGCGCCATGTAAATATCATTTTACTCAGAGAAAAGACAAAAGAACTGATCCTACAGATTTATTGCTTTATTTTTGCCAACAATATCTTCCAGATAGAGAAGTTCTAGTGAAGCCTCATCCTAGATTTCTTGATGAATGGAAGGCAAAAGAGAATTTATATAAATCAGCTTATTTTAGAAAAAATTGGAGTGTTTATGAGGAAACAGATGCTTGTGATATATTAACCAAATGCAGCGCATTAGTGACAATTAATAGCACGTTGGCAACAGAAGTTCAGTTTTTGGGAATCCCTGTTGCTGTTTTAGGGGAAGGGATGTTTTCTAAATCTAACACTGTGTTGGATTGTTCTAAGGATCCTGCAAAATTAGCCAACGTTTTGTCTTTTGAGCCTAATCCTTGGATGAGCGCGTCATATTTAGCTGCGGTCTTCCGTCATCAGGTCTCATATGATACTTTTGCTGACGACGTGAAGGATAACAAGTATTTTCTGAGATGGCGTGCGAAGGCTTGATCTAAAAAGGAGTGTTTGTTTTTATTTCTGAATGAATATAGGAACAATTTAATATTATGGCATGGACTATTGAGACTATAAAAGCAGGCAGGCTTGGTCAATTCCCATCGTTGATTAATATAAGCGAAGAGCCTGCGATTTTGTACGCTGGCTCATTAAAACAGTCAGTTGAATGTGCCCGACGAGTTGGCACAAATTGGGTAACAGGCAGAGTGCGTGATTCTAATAATGGAATTATTGGCTCTGTTGACGCAGAGGACACACTGGGCGGATTGGCAGCTGTAGCTTTTATAGATCGCCCGGAGACACAGAGTGATCTTGCGGCACTTTCAGATGTGATATATGCGTCATTTGATGGAAATGTTTGGAATTCACAGGTTGTAGCTTCTGATGCATTTTCACAAAGATTTTTTCATAGTGTGAAGTTGCTGCAATTGTCCACAGGGCCAGTTGTTGGTTGGGCACAAAGGGCAGCATCAAGTGATCTTAGTCTCGTTGTATCTGAAAAAAAGACTGGAGGTTGGGTAGAATCCGCTGTGCCAGAAGCCACTATGGTGGATTCTAGTTGGGATATATCGAGAGTTGAGGAAGGACATTTTGGTGTTGCTTTTTTTGATTCTACAAATCGTCAAGTTAAATATGCTAGACGGAAGGCTGGCATTTGGACCACAGAAATTGCTCTTACATTATCTGCTGGTTTTTCTTTAACGGGCATATCTTTAACAGATGTGGACGGTCAGCCGAGCATTACTTATCAGATTAATTTTGCAAAAGTTACATTACCAGGAGATCAAAGGCATGTGTCTAGAGACGCTGACGGAATATGGAAAGAAGAGAATGTGGAACGCCCTATTTCGGTTTCTGGATTTGTAGATAATAGCACATCTGTTAATCATAAAGCATTGCCGACTGTCGCGTATCATATAAGACAACCAGATAAGATTAATTATGCGGAGCTTGTTGAAAATAAGGAGTATGATGTGTTTCTGTGGGTGATTGAAGAGGTGGGAACAAATATTGCAATGCCTAGTCACAGGCATATTGCGGGCACGACTTATGTTGCTGCATATGGTACAAAAGCGCAAAGTATAATTATAGCGGAGAGAACATAAAATGGCAGAAGTTGCCGATTGCACCTTTGATCAAGATGGTACATTCTTTTTTAGGATACAATTTTATCTTGATGAGTTTTTAACTCGTTTGGAATTTGAAGATCTTTCAAGTGATAATCCGAAGCATTTTGTTGTTAATGGACAACCTGTTAATGCCAGTGGATTAGATGCGACTGTTGGGCAGTGTTATAAGATTACGTATAAACCGGCAAAAGATTTTTTAATTGCAAATGGGCTTCTTGATCAGGTGTTATACTTGAAAGTTGAAGCCATATTGAAAAATATAATTAGTTTAGTGTGAGAGAGAGTTATTATGGCTACATCTGCATTTTTCGCTGACGTTGTATTGCTAGTAGATGAATCTGGTTCAATGAAGAACGAACACGCTTGGCTATCGTCTGCATTTATTTCATTAGAAAATTCTTTTCTTGGGGCTGGTGTAGGACCTAATCAATATGCTTTAATTGGTTTTGGCAGAAGAGTTGACTCTGCTCCTATATTACATACCGATCTCACTGATATCAGAGGATTGAATGGCAAGTTAACTAGTCTTATAGTTGATGGAAATGTTGAAGATGGTTATGCGGCAATAGATTTTGCTTTAGATAATATCTCTTTTAGATCTGGTTCTCAACGTTTTATCATATTGATAACAGATGAAGATCGAGATGTTACCAATGCATCTATTACTAAAACGTCTATTTTTAATGACATGGTGTCAAATGCCACGCAGTTGAATGCTATTGTCAATGCTACTTTTACGAATGGCGCTCTTGGTGTTAACGCAGAGGGAGTGGGGTATTTTAACGATGGCAAGGGTAATCTTGTGGAGACACCCGGAAATAGTGTAGTAGCAGGATTTGGAGCGACTGTCAGCACTTATGTTACGCTTGCTTGGAGCCTTGGAGGATCAGTATTCGATTTAAATATTTTGCGGAAAAGTGGAGCAGATGTTAGTGTATTTACAAAAGCATTTACACGGGCTAAGACTAAAGAAGCAGTTTCCGGTGGAGAGCCAACAGAAGAGTTTTGTTTATTTAATGTTAATCCTAATGAAACTACTTTTTTATGTGAATCTGATGTCGCTCCTAATGCATTTATTCCTATTACGTCCGCAGACGAGGGGCAAGAATCTGCATTTACCAGTTCAGATTTCTTGGAATTTGTAAACGAGTTGGGTCCTGTGGAAAAATCTGCGATGCATGTGCGGCTTTCTATCTTTACGAATCCTAAGCGAGATGCATTGTTGTATTCTGCGTTTTCTCTTTCTGACCAAAAACGCTGGTTTTTGAAAACGAATGGTTCTTTTTGTGCTCTAGGGCCAAATGGCGCTGCATTGTTGCGCACGGGAATTCCTGATATCATTTATGCCCCAGAGGTGTTGCCAGCGTCTCTTATCGAACAGCAAATGGAGCATGAAATCCTAGACGATGTTACAGAACGCCCATTGGTGTGTGGTATAACTTATTATACAACGATTGAAGCTTATATAGTAGATACATTTCACAAGATAAAAGATTCCAGTTTTAGATTTGATTGTGTTGATATTAAACAAGATTTCTGGAGAGACAATCTAGATGAGAAGAATTGGACATGCAGTGGACAGGGGCAAGACGATTTGAGGGTTTCACAGAGCTCGAATCAGGCTTTGTTTCCCAGCGTGTCTGCCAATGTTCATGGCAATTTTGCTATTGCCTGGCAAGATTTTCGAGAAAATAAAGGTGGGGATCTGGCTCAAGTTCCCGATCTTTTCTATGGTATTTGGCAGTCGGCATCAAATGGGTTTTGGTTTTCTGGACAGGGGCACGCAGATACAAGAGCTATCAAAGATGTATTTAGACCGCTTGTTATTACCGATCCCGCAGCTAATTTTATTTTTTCTGGCATGTCAGATCAAAGGATAACAATTAATAAGTGTCCACAGCCCACTCCTGCTGTTGTGACGCCCTTAAATTGTGTCTTTTCAGATGATGAAATCTTTGATATAGATAATACTAATAGAGATGCAGAACAGTATTTAAAAGCAAGAATATATGAGCCCGATGTTGTTTCTTCGTTTGCCATGACAGATGAGAAGGTGGTTAGTGTTGTAGATGATTGTTTTACGAGATTAGATGTAATAGGTGCTCCCGGAACCTATGCATTTCGTGCTCGCAATGAAGATGACAGTGATTGGTCGTCATGGATTAATATTGATGGTAGATTGCCCAGTGGAGCTAGTTCGAGTGAATCTAGAGAAAATATCTCGGATGGTGATGCTGAAGAAAAGGAGATTAGTGCTTATTATATTGACAAAGATAGATTTATTGCCCCGTGGGTTTTGTCTGCGGGTAACGGGATAAAAAGGGTTTGTTTGCAAATCCTTACCTATTTTGGCATTTCAAAGGTATTTTGTTTAGATGTGATGGCAAATGTTGCACAGCTAGAATATAAAGTTGAATTCTTTTATGATGCTGCTTTTACTGAAAAAGCAGATGAATACAAAGGCTTATCTGTTATTCAGCATAGAGTAACCACCGAGACAGATGATCAGGGTTCTAATGGAGGGGGCTCAAGGGTTGCTGGCACGACTACCATTTATATTCGGGTTACATTTGCTGATTATCTGGATAATAATGAATTTACATTTAATTTCATTCAGCAAGGAATTAATGATCAATATGCCTTAGATTTAACGAAATCACAAGAAGGAGTATACACTGGTAGCTTTAATATACAAAATAGCGATGGATTCTTCAATAAAGACGGATTATCAGCAATTGTAGTTAATGTTCCAGACCCATGCACGAAGCTTCGAGATGTTATTTGCTCAGGTAATCAAGCTGATCTTTTAAATCCCAATCTCGCTAATGTAGTTGAAGATTTTAAAGTTGCTTATTCTGGACTGAAAAGCATAGACGCTGATAGTGTTTATAAACGATTAAAAACAAGCAAATTATCTCATTTAACGAATGTTGATTCGTTTAAGCAGCTATATAGTGTAGATGATCCTCGTTTTACATTTGGTAATCCTAAATTCTTTATTCAGAAATAATTCATGGCTTCTTCCAGTCCTCCTACAATTATATCTCCAAATGGCGGCGAGACTATTGTTAATCGTTCAATGGAAATCAAATGGTATAGTCCTGTTCCCTCTCATCCAGATGATGTTCCAGTATGGTATGAACTTCTGTTTACAGATGCCTTCGAGCATGATAAAAAAAATGAATGGAAACAAATCGCCTCAACGCCTGCAAATGTAAGCTCGTTTAATTGGCGAATTCCCTTTTCAGTTAAAAGTGCAAAATGCAGATTTGGCATTCGCTCCCGAGATGCTAGAGGAACCCGTACAGAAATTGCACATATTGCAGATGATTTTGAGATTAAATCTGTAGATCTTGTACCACCTGCTGTTGTTAGCCCCATTGCCGGTTCAACTTATCGTTTGGGAGTGCCAATTGTTTTTGATCATGAAGCAGTTCGTAGCACGATTTCGCAACGAGCGTTATATCAGGTGTATTATAGCTCAGAAGAATTAGAGATTGACTGGACGCCTGTTAGTGAAGAAATTTTGTTTGATTCAGGGGCTTTCACATGGGATGTTAGAGATATTGCTCCTAGCAATGACTATAGAATGAAGTTTAATTTAATGGATGAAACAGGAGTTGCATCTCCTCCGGTATTTGTTGATGATTTAACTATATATCCGATGGATTATGTTATTTTAGATACTACGCCCCCAAAGGGAGCTGTTTCAGCACAGAGCGCAACTAATTTCATAAGCCAACGAGATATAGTTGTAAAGCTTAGTGCTTTTGATGAAGCAACAGGTGTTAAGTCGGTAGTCTTGCAGCAAAAAAATGCAGATGGCACTGATGTGGAAGGAGCTGAAGAAATAGAACAAGAGTTTACAAAGATTCAGACGTGGCATATTCAGGGCGACGATGGGCTGAAATTCTTGGAAGTAAAGTTTAAGGATTTCGGCGGAAATATACTGATTGGAGATGAGGGCGAACGCTTTTTTAGAAAGTTTGTTTCTGATGGTAATGCCGAAGTGTCTGCTTTTACGGTTGATGGTGATGATATATGGAGTGCTTTTGACTCTTCTACTTTTCCGCTTTATCGAAATAATGAGTTAATGACTAATTTTAGCTCAACGGCAACGTCGTTAATTTTCTTTGACAATATTCTGCATATTGGTATCAAAGATGCAGATGATAAGGGTCTTTTGCAGAAATTCCAAGATGAGAAATTAACAGATTTGCAACAATTTACTGATTTAGATTCAGTTATCAATGGCATGGCGGTCTTTGGTAATGATTTGTATCTAGGATTACGCAATGGTGAGTTGCATAAGTTCGACAAAACTACATTTACTCTTGTAAAAACATTTGATAAACAGATTAAAGGCTTGTTTGCGAATGTGGTGTCTCTTTATATATTTGAGGAGAATACTGATAAGATAAATATATATGATGGCACAAATTTTACTACGGCGAGTTTACTAAATGGCAGTCAGTAAATCAGATATCAAGTTTTACTTAACAAGTCTTGAACCGGAGATTGCACAAACTAATAGTAGTCAATCTATTGGAGGGTATATTAGTACATCTGCTGTGTATCCTAATACAACGCTTTCTTCTGCGCTTGGTATTTATGGATCTAGCTTGTCAGTAGCTTCTATTTCTGGTTTATCAGGATTTGAATATTTAGGGATCAATGGAGAAATCATACAAACAGAATCGATTAGTAGCACTTCTGTCGCAGTCAAGGAAAGAGCTATTAACGAAACGACAAATTTTCATGCTAATTCTGATCGAGTGTTTGGATTGGTAGTTGACGGCTTGTTTAATCAAAAACTCAATGATGATTTTAAACAGTATCGTTGTGTAGGAGTCAAAAACGAGCATACTTCTGATACGGCTTTGAATGTAGCAATCTATTTAAAACAGAATACAATCAATAATAGTTCATTGGTGAAAATGGCAGTGGAAATGCCAAGTAATGACTATAGAAGTAGTTTTGCGACAGGAGGTTCGTCGATTTCTTTGATTGACTCTTCTTTGATTGGCGTGTTTAGCGACGACCATTTTAAGGATGCTGTTTTGAGAATGAAGAGTGGTTCAAATAATAATCAATCTCGTATTATTAATAGCTACGATGATTCGAGCGGTACATTTGTGTTGCAGTCGAGTCTACCTGTTTCTGTTGCTAGTGGTGATAGTTATGAGGTTGATGCAGGTCCTGCGCAGAGAATACGGTCAGGTCTCGATTCTCCTGTTTTTGGTTCTACAAATGTTAGTGGCTTGTCAGAGGCAACATCTTCAGAATCTGTTATAATTGATGTGAGCGGGAGTAGAACCAATGGAGATGATTTGAAGTTTAATGATGTAATTTATGTTTGGCTAGAACGGAGTTTGCATAAGGATTCTGACGAGTTTGATAATAACAATGCGGTTTTAACTGTTAATTATTTCACGGCGTAAAATTATGGCATTTATATCTTCAGCAAGATTCATAGCTAAATTTGATGCGTTACCGCTCATTGACTCTGTTAGTGGTAATCTTTTCAGAGTATTTGGTTCTTCTGCCAATATATTAGAAGGCAATCTTGGATTTGATATGCAACAAGGACAGCATATTGAACGAGACGATGTAAGTTTGAGCGTATCTAATAAAATGACAGTTGGGTTTTGGCTTAAACCTGCTAATCCTGGACAAGTGCGCAATTCAAGCACGGGAGACTTAGAATCATTAAACATATCATTATTTGATATAAGAGAGCCCACTACTACAAACGATTTGATTTTGCTTGTTCATGAACGCACAGATCCAGATGGCGTAAACAATACTTTACGAGCTATATTTTATGATTCTTCAGGAGCTGATTTTGTTATTAATAGTTCAAAATATTCTGTAGATAACTGGCATCATTTCTGGATTGTTTATGATGGGCCAGGGTCAAGTGTGCAACTATTTATTGATGGCATTGCGGATTCATTGAGCACATCAGGGTCGGTTCCTGGAGGGTTAACAGGAGGTAGTGCTATCATCGCTGTTAACAGGTTAGGTTTGAATCCTGCATTTAATGTTGTAGATAATCAAGGAGCAATTGATGATTTAGTCGTTTTGAATGATGCCGATGCCACAGATGCTACTATACAGAAAGTTATTAACTATTCATTGGATTTTGCCTTTAATACTGATCATATGAGCAATGAGGAAATTGATTTGACTTTCTTGTTCAGTGATCCGAATGCGTTTCATTTGACATCGGTTGAGACCGATGGAACAAATATTTTAGCTACTAGAACAGATGGCAAGATTCTAGAAGGATCACAATTAATGTGGCATTCAAGAAAGAGATTCGCTGACGCTGAAGCAATAGGTAGTTTAGATATATTCGGAGATGGATCGGAGCTGGCAAATGGTTATTTAGAAATTAAGGGGATAGCAACTGTTAGTGTATAATGATTGACTTAACGATAAAATTGAATAATCAAGAAACAGGTGAAAATAAGACCGTAAGAATTATTAACGGACGGCCTGTATTGTCATGGGAATTCGATTCATTTAAAGTCGCCACTACTGATGAATACGGGCTCATCACAAAAACTAATATTATTGAGCAGCATAGCTTTGAGATATTGATAGGCGTATCATCTGATGGCCTTGGAACTTCAACATTTGTGGGCAATGTGAAAGGTACAGGCATTTTCCAGAGTACAGCGAGATCGTGGTCTTATGTAGGGACTGCTTTGGATAGAGGTGCAACCTACTACGGTCAAATCAAAGTACGAGACACGGAAAATAATTTTAGTAGTTGGAAGAAGTTCTCTTTTCAATTTAATGCTTTACCAAAAGCAAATTCTGCAAGCCTATCTCCCTTTAGGGCCTCTATAACAGATGATATAACTCTATCTTATGATTTTGTTGACACTGACGATGACAAAGAGAGCGGTACGTTGGTTAAATGGTTCAAGAATGGCGAGCATCAGAGACAATTTGATAATCAAACAATAATTTCAGAACAGTTCCTTTCATATAATGATTTGTGGTTTGCTTATGTTTTTCCCGGTGATGGTTTTGAACTTGGGCCTAGATCCATTACTAACACTGTTGCGGTTTCGACTGCTGCTCCAGTCAGTAGTAATGTGCAAATTTTTCCTCAAAATCCAAATGAGAATGATATATTAAAAGCCGATTATAAGTTTACTGCTGATATTGATGATGACAAGACCAATATATATTGGTATGTTAATGATGTATTACAAAATGATTTCAATAATCAAAAATTTGTTAGGCTTGATGTGGCAATAGATGATAAAGTTAGATTTGAAGTTGAACCTTTTGACGGGGTGGCGAGTGGAGACCTAGTTGCTTCTAAAACAGTTATAATAGAGTCGTCAGAGTTTGTTGTTGAAGATGTCCAGGTGGAGGGTAGGACGAATCCGCTCGATGTTTTGTCTTTACGCCCTGTAGTCTCATGGAGCGTTTCAAGCCCTCCGTCTAGAGCTGTAAAGTATATATCAATTAGAGTTGGAACATTTGCCGGTGGAGATAATGTTTTTTCTATTACGATGAAGTCTCGTCAGACTACTTTACCTATTCCTGGAGGTAAGTTACATAGAGGAACTGATTATTTTGTTTCTGTTGCTGTAAGCGATTCTACTACTTTTGGCAAGTATGCTATTAGTCATTTTCGGACAACAGGCTCTCGGTGGAATCAAACTGTGTCTAATAGCACAGGGTGGACTATTGAAACTGTGTTTAATAACGACCTGGGAGATTTTGATAAAGATAATTTTCAAATTATTCGGATTCAAGATGGAACAAAATTTGCTGAAGTAAGGATATTTGCTGATCGTTTGGGGCTTTTCTCTAGCACATTAACAATTCCCACAGAAGATACATATGATTTTACTCAATATACGACACTTACGATTACTGGCAAGGACAGCGATGTTAAGGTTTATGTAAATCGGACGATAGCGATAGACGGGACAGGGTTGTTAACTCAGCTATCAGATGATAAAAGATTAGAATTTGGTGCTTTTAAAACAGGTTTAGTAACCAGATATCAGTCGTTCTATTATTCTGTAGATGGCGATTTTACTCCTGGAACTTCGACAGAATTTAACAATATTCAGTTTCATGAATTTGCTAGTTTCCCGCTGTCGCAAGCATTAGGCTTAAAGGGATTTGTAGAGAATAATGTAAATAAAAAGATATTGGCAGTCAATCCACATGAAGATGATAGAGGTGGCAGTGTTTTCTCGATTGTCCCTGGTGGCAAGATCGCCTTTGGCTCTGCAATAAGAACTTTTTCTCCTATTAATAATGTGTGTGTTTCGGCTAACGATTTATACAAGGTCTTTAGCCATGCGAGAGGGGCTTCTATATTTAAGAGTTATTTGGTTTCAAATTATGATCATTCTATAGATTTTGTAGAGACAGGATCGGGAGGAAATCCTGTCAGTAATAATTGGGAACTTGTTCAGAACATTGGAGCAAATAGGATATCATTTACAAAGGACGGTTTGCGTATAAATACTGCGCAATCTTGAATAAAAACCTATGCCTAGTTCATTCCTTTTTGATATTAGTCCTAATAGTGGAGCGATAACTAATCCTGTTTCGCTGAGCCCTGATAATGCAGAAATAGTGGGGATGTTTCAAGACCCATTTTCTGAGATTCTGTATGGTATAACTGACCGAGATCCCACAAGCCTAACGAATATAGGCAATGTGTTAGTGCAAATAGATGTTACTGGCGGCGGTTTAACTGTTGTAGGTCCGACTAATTATGAAGTTCGTTTTGGTGGAGCTGCTTATAAGTTTGATGACAGCGGAGCAAAAACAGATACATATTTTTATGGGAGACGGCGCATCGGCGCCACTAACCCCGTTGGAGGTTTCTTATACGAAGGCAATTTACTTACTGGAGCATTGGATTCTGGCAACCCGATTCATGATTTTGATGTTGGTGTTTTTTCTAATGTTAATGTTATTGGACTGGCGACTAATGCCGGTGATCCTGATAGAGTATTTGCACTCGTCCAAGACTCGCGAAGTTCTAAAGTAGAACTACAGATTATTGATGTTCCAACGCAAGCGCATCTAAGAATTGATCTTTCGAATAACATGCCCACAGTTGATATTCAGGCAGGTTTGAGTTTTGCGGCAGATGGAAACTTACATGTCTTTAATACTACGGGTTTCTTTCCAACAACAACTAATGTTTTTAGGATAGAAATTGACAGGGGCAATACTCCTGCTCGTCGATCACTGTCTTCGTATTCAGTCATTGGTGTTACAAGCACCGATGTTGTGCTGCCAATTTTATTTAACAGTGCTATCAATAGAGCGGGAGCTGCCGGGGCCTTATCTTTCTATAGTGATGGGAATAATTTCATATTAAAGGGACATCTCGGCTCAGCCAGTGGTGTCGGCTTGCCAATATTACAAAGTATACTTGTTTCTCCTTCTTCTATCTCATCGTTGGACATTGGAGATATCCAGCCATTTCAAGCTTTTGGAACATTTGAAGATGGCAGTACACGAAATATTTCTGATGCTGTTGTTTGGACGAGTTCGAATAATAATTTCTTGAGACCTGTTGCCGGGACTCCAGGTTCTTTTGAGGCTTTGGCAAGGTTAGCACAATCTGATGCTCCAGCTCCTATTGTTATCACAGCTACTGAGGTAGGAGGGCAGATTGCTAGAACTGCTCAAGTTATTCAAATTCAG
>CEPX01415060.1_pt1 | contig 11904 bp, 2 predicted proteins | sample 361361 | NCBI WGS metagenome assembly CEPX01 (sample SAMEA2619974, study PRJEB7988) | marine metagenome | biome: marine biome (ENVO:00000447); feature: mesopelagic zone (ENVO:00000213) & marine oxygen minimum zone (ENVO:01000065); material: "saline water (ENVO:00002010), including plankton...
AATTCTATTATGAATCTCATTTTGTCTTTCATATCGATCTGCATACTGTGCATCGTATAAAACATTATCATCATAAAAAGCATAATAAGTTGGCTTAAACTTGCCAACAGAAAATAAATAATTTCCATACGGCGTAAACTTAAAATCGAATACTTGTTCTTTTTTGTTAATAAATTTTGCCATTTTTAATATCCGCCTGCTGATCCGCCGCCTGCTGATCCGCCTCCGCCTTGGCCACCGGTGGCGCCTTGGCCGCCTCCACCGGTTTGGCCAGTGGTGACGGAGATGCCCTCGGGTGGGCAGTCGATTGTACCCCTTTGCTCTTGTCGTTCTTCTTCTTTCTTGGTTTGTTGTTCTTCTATTACTTTTTGGGCTTCCATTTTATCCTTCGCAGTGGCGTTCTCATCTTGCAATACTTCTTCTGCATAATCTTCCACAGTCGAGTCTGTTCCATATAATACTTCTACATCAAATTTAACTAACTCTACAAGAGATAAATAGTCATATGGCCAATTAAATTGTATGTTATAGCCATCGGTTTCCTCAGAAGGAAGTGTTCCTTTCGTTGTTCTACTGGTGTCAGAATCTTTCTTGTTTGATGTCGATTTAGTCGATTTAGTCGATGTAGATGATTGTCCCGCTTGGGAAATTATATAATCTGAATATTCGGCTTGAGATCTTTGCTTGATTTTAAATACCATCCAACGAAGATTATTGTTATCCAATATATCCTCTGGCGCCATTAATTCATTATCCAGTAAATCATGTGCTGTTGATTGTATATCGAGTGTAATATCTTTGTAGCCTCGGGGAGCTAAATTTTGCCAAATGTATGATAGATCATCTCTGTCTAGAGTGTATTCAAATTCAAATATATACATTACAATCGGATCAATACTAGTATTGCTTATAAAATCAAATTGAGGCGGTAACACATATCTTTGCATTTTTTGTACAAGTCGTCTAATAGATTCGCCGGCTGAAGCATAAGAATCGCCGTCTACGGTGTTGACACTTTCCTCATAACATGCTTCAATTCTTTCAACAGGAATCGAGAAAAAACTCTTTCGGTCGGTAGCTTGAATTCCAGTGAGTGATTCTTCAGTTGTTGATGCTTCAATAATATATGGTACCGCTACAACAGCTTCTTTAATTGTACGTTTTTCTGCTAGCTCGCCAAGTCTTACTTTGCTATTTTTATTATCAAAATTTACAACATCTGTTAAAGGTTTTACTCTTTTATGTAATGTTGTTGCTCCGATCAAACTATTACCATTATAGATCGATGCTGTCTGTACAACATTGTAATGATATTGCAACCATTCTTCTGGAATGGCTTCAAGTTGTAAAAAGACTCCAACATCTGGCGTTTCTGGGATAACTCCGAATTGGTGCCACATTCCACGAGGAGTAGACTTTGCTGCGAAATCCGGCATCGTAATATTGTTGGCTCCTACAGTAATTGGGTGCAGCCCTCTGTTATTGAAGTTTAACATCGGAGTTTCCCATTTCGGCTGAATAATCCATTTCATACCTACAGTCTCATTTTCAGAAGAAATGACTTTGCCGGCGAGGTTTTTGGTTTCCCTTTCTACCCTTTCGATGCCTAAATAATTTAAACTAGCACTTAGCTGCATTGCGTTGTTGTTAATGTTTTTTCCTTCATAAATTAAATCGCCACATCCTACAATAGAGCTACTAAATGTGGACACCAATTGTGTTCCTGTGGGTTTGCCGCCTATGGCAGCTGGATGGATTGGTCCAGGATCAACACGCCAAAATACCGTTTCTGTTTCCGCTAATATTCTTTCAAGATCGTAGGTAACTTCTTTTGTCGGTCTAAAGATAAAATCAATCCAAGCTTCTCCATTATAATAGGGGGGAGTATAAGCCCAGTTAAAACCGGCCATAGAATCCATCGGAGAAGAAGCTGTCACTATTGACGAAGTGATTCCTAAAGAGCCGGTAGGTCTGCCGGCAATAGGTGGTCCAAATGCAGTTGGACGACTATACATGGTAAAAGTTTCGCGAAAATCTACATTTTGACGAGGATCTTGTGGTAATGGGTGTCCAGTTTCGTTCTGGAATATTCCATTCTTAATTTGTTTACCGCCCCATGTACTATATGGGGTATTGTTGCCGGTGGCGCCGGATTCAAATTGGTATGTGCGGGCGCCTATTGTAGATCTTCCAATTTTTAAACGCGACATATACACAGAATTTTCTTTGAATCTTTGATCTCCTATAACAATACCAGATTCTAATTTGGTATAGTTGCTATCTTTTAAGAAGAATTTACCGACTTCTCCAAAAAAGTTGGAAGCCATTTTGCTATAAATTGTATCTGTTGCGGATGCATTAAACGATGCAGTTAACCCAGCACCTAGCGGATTGGTTAATGAGGCCGACGGATCTGCCTCTACATCAAAAAATTTATAACCATTAACATATTTTTCTGGTTCTATGATTGCTTCAAACGGAATTCTTTTAAAGTAGGGCCCACCTAAATAACCTTTTTCTTCGGTCATAACCGCGCCATCATTGTTAGTTAGCATCCAGTTTGGCAATGGATCGCCGGCGCCGAAGGGTGCAGAAGATGTTGACCATCGAGATGGTGTGCCGGCCCAAGAACCAGAGCCAAAAGAAGCAGTTCTAATTCTAGTCGGATCTGTCACAATAGGATAATCAACTGCTAAGCCAGATTTAATCGAATTAAATAAAATTCCAGGAGAAAACATGGTTTGCATGAATGGACGCAGTGAACCATCTTTATTGCGATTAATTTGAAGAGAGCCGCCAAAAGAAGTTTCACTAGCTAAACTTTTTCCATAAGAACTCGAAAATTGTTTAACTAAATCAATTGTTCTTTGTGCTGGATAAAATCCCTTATATGGATTAAATCGAATGACTGCCTTACAAGACAATTTGATCTGGGTGGGATCTAAATCAGACAGCGTGTTTACTTCAATAAATGCGCGCATAAAATCAGAGTTTGAATAATCTTTATAAAAAGACGCAGTAGAACTATTGAGTTCTTTGCCGAGCTTTTTACTGTGTGGGATTTCAAAAATATCATTTATACGCATATTTGTTGTTCCATATTTTGTGAAATCTTCGATATGTTCACTGATTCTAAATTCAGGTACAATTGCATAATCCTTAGCAATTACACTAAGTTCATCTTTAAAGCCTTTTGCGCCGTTGTTAAATTCATATTCATTAAACCATGGTTGAGATGCTGATGCTACAAATTTTCCCGTTTTCCCGTCTTTAATTATAATACCAGCTTGTGTTGGTGCTTCCCATGCTGCTTCACCACCAAATTTATCAATTGTATTATTCGTAATATGTCGGTTAGAACCAGTTTGTGCAATCGGTATTCCAGAAGGAGAAACTACCGACTGGGGAGACGGCAAGCAATGCTTTCTAGCATAAAGAGCGCTAGCTTGCATATTTCTAGTCGCATTAAGATTGCCGGCCAATCTTGCTTTAGAGCCTTCTGCTATGTGAAAATAACAGTTCTGTAATTCGCCCGCTGATTGGCTATATTGAAGCTGCTCGATAGTCACTTGACCGATATTTGCGGCGCCGATTTGTGATATTGCCGAGCGTGTTAAAAATCCTTGTGGGGGGTCAAGTGGCCAACAACTCTGGGATACACTAGTTCCAAAAGAATTAGTTATTACTGTTGCTGAGCCAACATTGACTCTCTCTTCTGCACTATGTCGCCACATTTCATTATCATATGATGGGCGCGTAATAGCAGAAGAAGTCCATTCGTTTTCAAGTTTTGGAAATAATTGCTCTGAATATAGAATCCAATTCAGTTGATATTTATCTGAGGAATCTGCTAATCCCACAATCTGTTCAAATGCGCTAGCGGCTTGATTGGGGATAGCGCTTCCGTATATCAAATCATTTAAGTCACAAGAATTAAAGAATATATCTTTGTTTCCATAGGAAGATTTAAAGGTAACATTTTCTACATCTTTGCCGACAATAACATCCACATTAACATATGCTGGACTTGCTCTTGTTGACACTACTGGCATTTTCCAGTTCTTAATTTTCCTATCAGAGCCATCACGAATACTAATTATATTCTCACGATAATGTTTTCTCAAAATAGGGTGATCGGCCCGTCGGGCGCTCTTCCAGTTCCAGCCGAAGGTGCCGCCTCTGCGTGTCATTATAAGATTAAAATAGTCTACATCTCTCGTAATTTGTGCGGCTATACCTAATTTACTTATTAGGGAATCATTGACATATCTCTTGACATCCCCGTCCAAAGCCCACCCTAAAGAATTAGAAAGATCAGTAACAGCATAAAGCCCAACAGGATCTTCAGTCCAAATATTAAGTGGAACAGTTGATTGATAGGTATTCGCAAGCATCTCCTTTTCCGCCGCGCCTCCACGATCTTTTGGCGAAGCAACATCACTTCCAGATACATAATTGAAAAATGCTGTCCAGCCGGTTGTGGAACTTGAATACATGCCCTCCGTAATCCCAACTGATGGAGCATAACCATAATATCTTACGTCAGTAGAGTGAATGGCGAGAGAATTCGTTACCCAAGCATATTGTCTATCGTTTCTCGGAATTTGGTGGGTCACCCAAAAATTGTCATACTGAGAAGATGTCGTAACAGTACCTTGGAGATTGTCAACAAGATACGGTTGTCTATTTCTATTAACTTTATGAAATGCTGGCAACTGATCATACGAAGCACCAGGATCTGCAACATGCAATGAATCTCTTCCGAAACGGCCGGCATGTCTAGATAAGTGTGAACGGAGTCCATAATCTTTTCCATGAATATCATAAACTTTAATACCAGGGGTTCCGGCTGTAGAACCACTTTCTGAATAGGATCCAGATGGACCTTGAGAAGGCTTTATAACTGTCAAATTTCTATAATTAAATGCATTATAAACAGAAAATTCATTAGCCCGATAATCGGTATAGCCGCCGCCCATTACTTCAATCCCACCAGGCGCGCTAAAGCGGCTAGTTATCACAGATTTATTTGCAGAACTAGTGCGATATCCTACTGAATACGATGGTACAAATTCAAAATGTCTATCTGCGGCCGCTGCTATAGGAATTCCGCCGACAACCAAAACACGATCAGATGCATTTCTGTGAATATCAAGGATCGAGCGTGCTTGCGATGCAGAGGGCGTCTGAGTAATTTCGGCCGGCAATGAGGGCTGTTCATCAACAAAATGACGTGGATTCTGCCACGCGCCTACTGTGCTGACGATTTCGTACACATGATTATAATTGCCCAAAACGGTTAATTTTGAGCTTGTTTTATGTTGAATGTTGCGAATATTTACCGGTCTTTTTGCAACATGATCTCGATAATAAACGGCTTTGTGTGCGCCTGTCATGGGGTATGGAATGCCGCCTACCTCATTGGCTTCAGGCCATGGATAATCAGCCCCAACCATACCAATTGCGCCACTAATAGCATCAGCACCAAGGCATTGACCTAATAAAAGTTTCCAGGCTTCTGGACGATTATAACTATTGTCAGAGCCTGTGTTTAACGCAATATGTCGTGATTGATGCCCGCCAACAGCATAATTTGTGAATGCTCCCTGCATAGGAACTTCCATCTCTGGTCCATAAACATCATTATGGAGATTTGTGATTATAATATTGCCGGTTGCGCGGGTGTTTACATGATCGTTATAGCCACCTGAAACTGATGAGCTAAAAATATTGAATGGAAAAGCATAAGAAGATTTTACATTCGAGTAACTAAGGGCACCGCCCCAATCTCTACCATGTTGTACCTGAAAATATTTCTTAACTTTCTTATTTGGATCTGTAACATCTGCACTATCTTTTAACTCAGATGTATCATCAGTGAAGGCAAGCAAAACATTTAAGGGAATAAAAGAATCAGTGCTTTCCGATGTATCTTTGTTCACCGGGCCGGCTGGGGCTAGCGCATTATATGTAAAATGAATGTTCTTGTTGTTCGTGAAGTTAACGCCACCTTTGATGGTTTGTGTTCTTACAACTTCTTCAAGTTCATATGGTTTTGCCTTATTGCGAAGAACATGAAGAGGCTGAGTATAGGCATACGTAATATTATTTACTACATAACCTCCCAAACTAGCACTCTGATAATTTTCGTTTTCTTTGTTCCAGCGAATATTCTCACGCTGATAGTTTACACAGAGATTACTTGAACTAATCACATGTTCATATACTGGATTGGCTCGTTCTTTCCACCATTGAGAATTGACTCTTTCCAAGTTGGATACCGGATGGTGATTTAATCTCCAATTATATGTTTTTTCTTCGATTCCCAACATCGGATATCCGGTCGCCTCAACGCCACCCCAGCTAGGATCTGGTATCAAACGCCAATATGCATATTCCATTGTTGGAAATTTAGTTTGATATTTGTTTCTTTCCAATACGTGGCTTTCTACTGTGTTTAATGTATCTTCTATAAATTCAGAAGAGGCCGGCAAGAGTTGTGAAATAATTTCAGATACTGCATCGTCAAACCATTTATAATAGGTGATATATTTTTCAACATCAGAAACTTGTGTTACACGTCTAAAAAAAGCTTCTCTTAATTTTTCCATCCCTTTATATCTTGAACGATATCTATTGACGGGATCCCCAATTAAGTTATTAAAGTCAACAGCACCCGCAAAAAAGTCGAGCATTTCTTCAGAAATAGCATTATACATGCTCTTTTCTACTGTATAATAAAAACTTGGTACATTATCTGTGATGCCTAGAATTCTATCATCTTCGGAAAGAATCTTAACCATATTAGAAGAAATGGGAGATTCCGGATCGATAAATTGGAATGCATTAATCTTTTCTCTTCTTATAACATCCGACGAAGAGGTGCCAAATCCATAGCCATAACCAGTATGCTGATAACCGGCCAAATTACCAAACCAACCATAATTGTTTCTTATGAGAGCAGAACCAGAACTTAAATCTTGAACATGAAAATTGCCGGCCGCATTAGAACTCGTTACATTATTAAAATTCCAGTCTAAAATTAAGGTATTTGCGTTGAGAAGATCATAATGTTCATTGACGGACTCAAACGAAGAAAGGTGCTGATACGAACCAGATATACCAACATTATCTACATCGACTGCATGTTGATTTAAATCATTATTTTCAAGATATTTATCCCAATATTTAATTCCGGCGGCATATACGTCAGTAGGACATATAACAGCACCGGTCACATTTGTACGGTGGGCCCCTACAAAAATGCGCTTATCGCTTTGGAGCATGCTCTGGCCAAGAGCCTTCGAGACTGAAGCGGTTAGGAAAAAGCTATCTTGTATTTCTCCCAATAGCGTATTAACGCCTCGAAACTCTAAATCATATGTATAATCACTAGAACCAGAAATTGTATCCGTGAGGGGATAATTGCTTGGTTTTAATCTTACAGAAATGTTCCATCGATCATTATCATAAACATTATAAAAAATACTACTTGTTAAATCCGGAAATGTCTTTGGGGCTACAGAAGATGTTAATCTAAAATAAACATTTTTGGAGCCAGGTATATCTCTTATTGCATAAACTTCGAAATTCGCATAATCGGTGGAAGGTCGCGTTGTTCCAACATCAGAATTTATAGATGCGGAACACATTCCAAACAAAGATGCGCTAAGCTCGTTTCTGTCTATTTTGTCAAGTCTCTTGTTGAAAGACGGAAACGTAATATCTGTTTCTAGCGTAAATCCATATTTATTCTCATATCTGGCTGAGTGGCTTCCCGAAATATAATTGGTTGTATTTCCCTCAGAACCGCTTTGCGCAAGATAAACTAGGGCGCCCGTATTATGAATATTATTAAAATTCAGAGATTTCTTATTTATTAACGTTTGACGAAGATTATTTTCAAGCTCATATGTTTGATTATTTGAATATACATTTAGACGAACTAATTTATCATCTATATTAAAACATCTAAATACATTCTTAATTGCCCTTTCTGTTCCTTTCGATTTATAAATGCTTGTAAGGTTGTTATATAGATTAAGATAAATTAGATTTTTAGTTTCAGTTAAATCACCTTCAAATAAAGAACTATCTTCTCTATTGGTAAACTTTTCCATAACATCTGCATCGATATATAACTCAGGCGAATATAGGCCAAGCGATTGCGGCAAATGTTGTGCGAATGAATAAGGAACATGCGATGCGCTTGTATACGTCGGTCTTTTAAACCTTGAGACCGCTGCTATCTGTAGATATAATTTATCAAAGTATGTACCCACAATATGGGACATCAATTTTGTTTGTGATGTTGCCGAATCATCTTCTTCTTCATGAACCCAATGCGGAATTAATGTAGAAAAAGCAGCGTTATTATTAATATCATGATTCGTTCCTAAATCTAATAGCTCAGCTTTTAAAGATATAACATCTGGATGTTCTGAATATATAATAGGATCTTGATATTCTGTCGCAGATGCGCTGGCCTCTACAATCGCAGAGCCTGTGTTTCTTGAATTAGAGCCGTAACCTGTCCATGTTCCATTGGTTAGGCGCCCAGAATAATCCAATACTATGTTATCGAAGCTAGCTGTTGTGGTGATTCCTTCGTTAAACTTATAGTAAACGCCTAACGCCGCATTGCTAACATCTGTATTTGTTCCTCCGTATATGGGTGCAAACCAATTTCTACCAATCTCTTCTGAATTTCTTTTTGCTTTCCAGAATCTGAATTCATCCATTGAACCACTTAATTTCGCAGATCCTGTCGCAGCATTGCTATATGCTGGCGCTGTTGTTAAGGCACCAATTCTAGCCAACATCTTCTTGGAATTTAGTTCATTTATTTCAGCATCGGTAAACTTTTTCATTTGATTTAGTTTGCCGTCAAGATAGAAATTACATCTAAAATCGCTTCCGGAATTGTATAAAGCAAATGCATAATGGTGCCAGTTGCCGTCTGCAACCAATCCAGATCCGACCTTCTGTAGGTGGATTCCCTTACCTCCCGTATTTATAAATGGCAATTCTGGTTTCGGAGTAGAAGTCGATGGTGCTGCGCCCGACATAACTGTCATATAAAACGGAGAATCAGTCCAAAGTCCCGATCCTGTCATTGTAATCGTAATTCTGCCGTAATCCGCACTTGCTGAAGATTCGTTATTCCAAGCATCAAAAACGATTTGCTTGTGCGTGGTAGAATTACCTGGACTAAGAGAGCCTGTTTTTAACCAAAATTCTACTGTTATGCCTGTATCAAAATTAGACTTAAGGTTGGATTGGCGCGTTCCGCTTCCGTAATCGGTAGGCAAACCTTCTGATGTATAAATATCTGTGTCGTATACGTTTCCTTGTTGAAACTTCTCATTTTTTGATGTCGGAAAAGCATCTTTTAAGGATGTAACGGCTGAAGCTGTTGTGGGCCCACCAAAAAATGAAATATACTCAAGATCGTTGCTGGTATATCCATAGCCGTTGGTGGTGCTTGTTGCTGTGCCATATCCATCGGCACTTATAATCGCATATCCATTTGTTCTTGGATATCTCTTATTAAAAATATACTTTTCAATTTCTAATGATTTATTATAAAATGCATTTATTTCGGCGCTAGTTCCATCATATGGATAATAGTCATGCACTCTTTCAATTGCAGATTTATAATACAAATATGCAGATCCATATCTAGCAAATTTTGCAGGATCGCTATAATCTACTTGCGGAACAAATGCATCTTGTTTGCTCTTTAGTACTTGTGTGTTTTTGCTAGATTCAACAGAAGAAAAGGCTTCCTTCTCTGTCGTATCAGATAGGTAATTATTAGTTTTATCTGTTGAATCAAAAAGCTTCTTAATACTCATATTCTTCTACTCGAAATTTAAATATTTCCCTTTGTTCCGTCCACGATCTCAACGATGGATCATAAAAAGAAAACTTAAATCCATACGCATATCCCGGCTCCAACAAGTTCATATCAAAATCAAAGTAATTTCCAGAAATATCATATGATAATCCTGTATGTATATTTGAGCCTGTACCGTATGGAATTGCCTCATAACCATCCATTAATCTAAACACACGATATGATGCGCTTTGAACTGTCATACTTTCTATAGAATCAGTGGCAACTGTATATATTGTAGGTTTCCAATATTTTTGTCTAATGAATAGATTAAACCTACTAATCTCATCGCCTCTGTATAAATCTTTCAAGTTTGTGATATTCAAATGATATGTGGGTTTTTGAATGGCCTGAGATGCACTGAGGTTTATTGGGGTAAATGACGATGTGGCAAATTCTACGCTTGCCCATGGAGCATTTTTTCCAGATCCATCATGCCACACGTCAAATATTTTTGTAAGCGGTGCAGCGGTGCTGGTGAGCGCGAAAGAAGCACTATAAATGCCTGTCGAAACCCAAGCCCCAGTGACAACATACGGATTTTTGTCATCTGGCACCCACGTTCTCGGGAGTGTTGTGGGGAGACTTATGGCTGCGCGAGTTGTCGCACTAGAAGAAGCTGCTTGTCCGCTTGGTTCTGAATTATCATCAGAGCCTGAATAAAAACTAACATAAATCGGATCTGTGCCGGCCGTGCGATCTCCGGATGCCGGGATATCTCTTAATGTCCCTCTCACGTAGTTATACAAATAAAGGGTATTTATATTATCGTTAACGGGGGCTAGAGAACTACTGTAATAGATATCTCCGCGATCATCTTTTGTTGTGGAATCCCATCGAGCTTCAATCGTTGGTCGTAAGAAATAATATTGTGTTCCGCGCGCGAAAAAACGTTTGGTATAATATGAGATTGTTGAACCAGTTGGGTTTTCGTTCCAGCCCACATAAGTGCCATCATTGGCGCGCTTATAATAACCTTCATAAGCTCCTGTTAAGTGAACACCAACACCATAATTATCTACTGTTCCTGCTGCCCATAATTCAACAAGTCCTGTAATGTCAAGCTCCATATCTTCCAATCCTGTGGCGAAAGACTGACTATACCAACGAAAAGGATAAGCAGCATTGGCTGTTGAGATATAATCTCCACCTGTTTTTGTCCACGCAGTAGTCTTGCTAGCGCTCATCCAATTAGAGCCGGTCATTTGTAATGTCTCATCATTATAAGTTTCCAAATCCAATCCAGTGCCTTCTTGCCAATCTTTAGAAATTGGCTCAACAACGAGAGTGTAATCTTGGGGAACTGTTTTTGAATGAGGTGCATTATAAAGCCTCAAAAAGAAATTAACGCTGCCGCTAGCGGGAATAGCTCCATTAGTTCTATCGGTAGTAATTGAATTCACGGGAAACTTCATCAAGATTCTTGAAAGCTCCACAGAACTTGATCCTTGGCGGCCATAAACCGAAAAAGTTTCCACAATATCAGCATATCCGGCATTAGAGCCGGTTGCTCTAGTGGTCAAATTTGATTTAAAGGCATTTACAATAGTATTGTCTGCCATGGCTACATATCTTTTTATGCCCATTATCTAACTTTTCCTTTAATATCGGTTTCGGGAAATTTTATTTCTACAATTGTATTTTTTGGAACAATTAAATAACTTCCATCTGGTGATAAATTCGAATTAATATCAATTGTGCTACTAGAATATCCAGTACCAGTTTTATTGTCAAGCGTAACTGACGAAACATCCAACACCCCGGTTACCTTTTTTAAATCACTATAAATATCGCTTATATAAACAGGCTCTCCAATATAAAAACTAGTTTCAAATTTTTCTTTTAACTGTGTTAAACAATCGTCCAAAAGAGTAAACTTATTAACACTTGTAGTAGGCTTAATGACAAAACTAATTCCTATATTAAGAATAAAAACATCTAAAATATCTACTGTGTCGTTGATCATTCTATAATGATTAAGCCATGTTTTTAAGTTATTTTTAATT
>CEPX01198204.1_pt1 | contig 11897 bp, 10 predicted proteins | sample 361361 | NCBI WGS metagenome assembly CEPX01 (sample SAMEA2619974, study PRJEB7988) | marine metagenome | biome: marine biome (ENVO:00000447); feature: mesopelagic zone (ENVO:00000213) & marine oxygen minimum zone (ENVO:01000065); material: "saline water (ENVO:00002010), including plankton...
AGATTACTCAAAGTAATGCTAAAGCAATATCAATCCAAGAATTAATGAAAGAAGACATTAAAGGAAAGAGGGTTAGAATTATAGGATAAAATGATAATTGACGCAACTGATATCATTCTAGGAAGATTAGCAGCTTTTGCAGCTAAAAAATCATTATTAGGAAATAAAGTTGATATTATTAATTGTGAAAGATCAGTTATCTCTGGGAAAAAAGCTACTATCTTAGCTCGATATAAGAAAAGAAGTGAAAGAGGAACTCCTTCAACAGGACCTTTTATCAAAAGAAAACCTGCAGATTTAGTAAAAAGATCTATTAGAGACATGCTTCCTTATAAAACATCTAGAGGAAGAGACGCTTTTAAGAATATTAAAGCTCATGCTGGAATGCCAGATGTTTTTAAAGATAAAAAACTAACAACATTTGAAGGAGCACATAAAAGTAAGATGAAAAATGTTAAATATATTACAATTAATGATGTTAGTGCATTTTTAGGAGGAAATCCATGAAAATAATTCACGTTTCAGGAAGAAGAAAACAAGCAATTGCTCGAGCTACTTTAAAAGCAGGCAAAGGTGTTGTAAAAATTAATAATATTCAAATTGATAATTATGAACCTAAATTAGCTCGTTTAAAGCTAAGAGAACCTATGATTTTAGCAGGGGATGTATTATCAAAAGTTGATGTTTCTATTAGAGTTTCAGGTGGAGGCCAAGTCTCCCAAGCTGAAGCTGCTCGATTAGCATTAAGCCGAGCATTAGTTCAATTTTCAAAAAAATTAGAAAATATATTTTTAAAATATGATAGACAGTTTTTAGTAGCAGATGTTCGATATAAAGAAACAAGAAAACCTAATAGACACGGGAAAGCTCGTGCTAAAAGGCAAAAATCATACAGGTGAGGCAAAAATGATAATACCAATCAGATGTTTAAGTTGTGGAAAACCCGTAGCCCATCTTTGGGAAGAATTCTCAGAGAGAAAAGGCAAAGGAGAGGAGATTAAAAAAGTCTTAGACGAATTAGGAGTTGAAAGATACTGTTGTAGAGCATTATTTTTAGGTCACGTTGATCTTATTGATGCAGCTGCAAAGTTTAAGAAATTTTGAAACCTTGAAACATAAATTTCAAGAGTTTTTAATTTTTCCCTCAAAATGAAACAAGTCCTAGATGTTCATGTTTTTTATGGACCTAATCCTATCTTAAGGAAAGAATACACACTTGATATGATTAAAGAACACCATCAAAAATTAAAAGATCAAGAAATTGATGCTCGATTTCTTATTATGGCTACTATGCCTATAGTCAATGACCAATTAGAAGAGGTCTATAAAGAACTTGAAGGTATAGCTGTAGGAGTAGTTCCTCAAATAAATCCTAATCCTAATCCTCCTTTTCCAGAGTTTTATCCTACTACTCCTTCAGAAGATATTTGGAGATTAGCTGAAAAAGACCATGTAGTTGCTTTTAAATTAATCCCTCCATATACAGATTTTGCAATAGATGATCCAAGATTAGCACCTTATACAGGAGCATTTGAAAAAAATAAAACCCCTTTAATGATTCATGGATCCGCAGACCGAAAAAATTTGAAAAATTGGGATACTCCAGAACGTGTTCAAAGATTTTTATATAATCCTGAGAATCAATGGAGATATAATGGAAAACTTGTTCTTGTTCACGCTGGAGGCCTTCGTGAAGATAAAATCAGAGCATATATGGAAATGGCTGATCATAGGGATGCAGATGGAAATTCTCAATTAGCTTTAGAAATATCTGGATTTAGTGGAGAAGATTCAGGTTATGATTCTACTGCTGGAGCAGAAGATGCTGATGTATCAAAAAGAGCAGAATCCACAGATCCTGATAAATTTTTAGGAATAACAAAAGAGTTAGTAGCTAAAATTCCAAATAAAGTAATATTTGGCTCTGATTGGCCTGAATTAGACTGGACTTTACATCCTCTTTCAAAACTTCATGAGCAAGGTGATATAAATAATCAACAACTTGAAGATATTTTATGGAATAACGCAGTTAACTTTTTCGATAAATTAGCTTACTTGAGAAAATAATAAGAAAAACCAAAAAATATTCAAATTACTCGGAATTCTTTACCATAACCACTAGACAAGTATGGATAGCATTTATTAATCTCGAAAATACTATCATAATTAAAAGAGAATAAACAAAACTGCTAAATTATGATTTTATCTTGAAAGACTAAATCAATTATGCAGTATTGCAAAAGATTCTCTTTAATAAACACTCCAAGATCAAAATAGAAAAATCTTGGAGGTGATAAAATGAAAGTACATATCCAACAATTACCAATAAATAAAATTCATATAATCTTGAATCCAGTACTTCAGGATTTTATAATACTTCAATTAAGAAAAAAGTGTAAAAGTATAGCCGAAATTGCTAGATTTACTAAAATATCTAAATCAGTTACAAGCCGATTTATCAGTAAAAAACATGATAAAATAAGATTAGATTTTTTATTAAAAATGACTAACTTATTAAGTATTCAAACCAATAAACTTGAAAGAAATATTCAATGGATTGGACATCAAAATAGTAAAGGAATCAATAATCCTAAGTTACCATTTACATTTAATTCACGTTCAGCCGCAAGGTTTTTAGCAGCTATTTGTAATGAAGGATGGATTAGTGATGGAGCATACTATTCGAATTCCAGCAAGGAACTACGAAGATCTGTAAAATTAGATTCCATCAAAGTATTCGGAGATTGTAATCATTCCATAAGAGACCACATAAAAGAAAATGATCAATATCTAGCTTTTCCCGCAATAATTCGGGAGGTATTACAAATAATTACCTCCTTCAAGGGTATAAAATCAGAAAATAACCCTCATATCCCAAAATGTATATTCCAAAATAAGCAAATGATGTGTGGATGGATTGAGCAAACAATTGCTGATGAGGGTAGTGTCATGCACTACCCTCATAAGTATAGACGAGAGATTAGCTGGAGAAGGACTTTTAGTACACATCTAAGAAACTATCATTTGATAGAAGATGAAGTAAAACTATTAAAATATTTGATGATAAATTTCAATCTAAACCAAATGGAAACCTATAAAACAAGCACTGGAAAAAGTAGGGTTCGTATGCAAATTCGCTTGGCATGCAGAAATAATCTAATTAATCTGAGAAAATTAATAAAAATTCCTTGCTCAAGGAAAGATTCCACTTTTTCTGAAATGTTAAAAGGATTTGTCAGATACAAAGAGCCTATTACTTTAAGAAATGCCATAATATCGCTTTGCAAAAAGAATACATTTATCACTAGTAATGATGTTAAAATTGCAATGGGTTACAATTCTACAGGTGCAGCACTTCGGTGGCTCAAGAAATTTACTAATGAAGGACTGCTATATGAATCAAAAAAGTATTCGTATACTCATAAGGTAGGCAGAACATGTATTAAATATGCACTGGCATAAACCAAAAGATTTTAAACATATCAAGTTTATCTGTATAATATGGAAGATTATTTACAAATTGAAAAAAAATGGCAAGCTAAATGGGATCAGAATAAGATTTTTCAAGTTATTGATAATCCTAAAAAGGAAAAATACTATGTTTTATCGATGTATCCCTATCCGTCTGCGGGAACTGGTCTTCATATGGGTCATGCTCTAAATTATTCTATAGGAGATATATATGCTCGTTTTAAACGAATGCAAGGTTTTAATGTACTGCAACCTATGGGTTATGACTCTTTCGGGTTGCCTGCTGAGAATGCAGCTATAAAGGCAAAGTCGCATCCTAAGATATTTACTGAAAAAGCAATTAAAAAATTTATTGACCAACAAAAAAAACTGGGGTTAAGCTATGACTGGTCACGCCTAATCATGTCTCACGATCCAAATTATTATCATTGGGATCAATGGATTTTCTTGAAAATGATGGAGAAAAACCTTGTGTATAAAAAACAAAGTGAAGTGAATTGGTGCCCTGAATGTAAAACTGTATTAGCTAACGAACAAGTCCATGATGGCAAATGTTGGCGCCATGAAACAACAGATGTTATAACAAAAGACTTAGAACAATGGTTTTTGAAAATAACAGAGTATGCAGATGAATTATATGAGGATATTGATAAACTTAAGGATTGGAAAAGTGATATTAAAACTATGCAGAAGAATTGGATTGGAAAAAAAGAATGGATTGATATTACTTATCAAATAGAAGATACAAATAAAACAATAGTAGTTTCAACTACCCGTCCTGATACTAATTTTGGAGCTACCTTTGTTGTTATTGCTCCTGAACATCCATTAATAGCAAAAGAAGAAAAACTCATCCCTGCAAAATATAGGAAAGCAGTTGATGAATACATAAAAAAAGCAAAATCTAAAACAGGAGAAGAAAGAATCCAAGAAGGAACTAAAAAAACAGGAGTTTTTACTGGATTATATTGTATTAACCAATTAACTAAGAAAAAAATGCCTCTTTGGGTGGCGGATTTTGTGTTAACAACTGTTGGAACAGGAGTTGTTGTTGGTGTCCCTGGTCATGATAAGCGAGATTTTGAGTTTGCAAAAGAATATAACCTATCCATTCCCAGGGTTGTTGTAGGTTCTGATAAAGATACTTCTCCTATTACCAAAATTGAACAAGTTCAGGAAGAAGAAGGAAAAATGATAAACTCTGGTTTCTTAAATGGTATGGATATTCATAAGGCTACTAAAAAAATAATGGATTATATGGAAAAAAAAGGTTATGGGAAGAGAACTTTTCGTTACCGTATTCACGACTGGCTCATAAGTAGACAACGATTCTGGGGATGCCCCATTCCAATAATCTATTGTAAATCCTGTGGAACTATTCCTGTTCCTGAGAAAGACTTACCAGTAAAACTACCAGATGATTTCAAGTTTGAAAATGTTGAAGGCAATCCTTTAAAATTATGTAAAGAGTTTGTAAACACTATTTGCCCAAATTGTAAACTTCCTGCTAAAAGAGAAACTGATACAATGGACACGTTTGTAGATTCTTCTTGGTATTTTTTAAGATACATGGATCCTAAAAACACAAAGCTTCCATTTGACAAGAAAAAAGCAAAATATTGGTTGCCTGTTGATATGTATATTGGAGGAAAAGAACACGCTACAATGCACTTAATTTATTTTAGATTTTTTACTAAATTTTTAAGAGACATAAAACTATTAACTATCGATGAGCCAACATATAAATTATTTAATCAAGGTATGCTTCATAAAGACTCGGTTGTAATGAGTAAAAGTAAAGGCAATGTAGTTTCTCAAGAAGAAATATCTGAAAAATATGGAATTGATACTGCCCGTTTCTTTTTAATGTTTTCAGCAGCTCCTGATAAGGATAAAGAATGGGATGATAAGGGCATTGAAGGCTCTTTTAGATTCATTAATAAATTTTTTAATATGGTAACAACTAAAACACTAACTCCTTTAGCAAAGCCTAATCAAGAATCTAAAATTCAAAAAACAATTGAATCAGTAACAACGCAAATTGAAGAAATGAAATACAATCTAGCTTTAATTTCTTTAATGGATGCTGTAAATTATCTTAATAATGAAGAAGAATTAAACAAAAAAGGTGTTGAAAATGTAATTTTACTGTTAGCACCGTTTATTCCACATATTTGTGAAGAATTATGGGAAAAAATAGGAAATAAACCATTCATTTCCTTACAAAAATGGCCTAAATTTGAAAAAGGCAAAGTTGATGAAAAACATGACGCAACTGAATCATTAATAGAAAATATTATTGCAGATACAAGATCAGTTTTAAAATTATTAAACATAGAAACTCCAGATGAGATAACCTATATTGTAGCATCAAATTGGAAATCCTCTATTATAAAGAAAGTAAAACAGCAATTAGCTAAAACTCATGATGTATCTTTTATCATGCGTGAAGTTATGGATAAAAAATTAGGAAAAGAAATTGCACAATTAGTTCCAAAACTTATCAAAGACCCTTCAAAAATTCCATCAACAATCTTAAACCAAAAAACTGAATTATCTGCATTAGAGTCTGAAAAAGAAAAACTCATGAAAGAATTTGATACTCACATAGAAATAATCAAAGCAGAAGACTCCCAAGACCCTAAAGCCAATAATGCGTTGCCTGGTAAGCCTGCTATCGTAGTAAAGTAAACTTTATTAACACTCAATTCTCATAAATACTATGCAAAAAAGAGCATCTATTAGTTTATTTGTTATAGCTGGATTAATTTTACTTATTAGTGTTTCTCTTATTTATTATATTGAATCTATTACCAAAGAAAGATCTGTTGAAGAGCAATCTCAAATTATCTCTGGAGCAACTGAAACAGCTGAAATCACAAAGTTTGTTGAGAATTGCTTATCTGGCTTTGGTAAAGAAGCAGCTTATATTATTGGATCCAATGGAGGATACCTTTCATTTTCATCAAATAATCCCTACCAAGACCCAGGTAATAACGCAGAATTCTATGAATATTATTATGTGGATAATAAAAGACTTCCTGTATTAGTAAATGCCCAAAACACATATCAACGTTCTAAAGAAGTGATTGAACAAATGATCTCTAATTATGTAACTGTAAACCTTCCATCTTGCATTAATAATCTTTCATTATTCAAAGTCCAAGGATTTAATATTTCCTACCCTCACATTGAGTTAGGAAATCCAGAAAGCAAAGTAGAAGTAATTATTCAACCTTCAGTAATACGAATTACATTAAACTGGCCATTACTAGTAAAACGAAATAATATAGAAACTGATCTTACAAAGTTTGTAGCTCCTGTAGAGACAAGACTTGGTTTTCTCCTTTCAGTAGCTGATCAATTAGCAACAGACATCTCATTAGACAGGCCTTTTAATTTATTTGCCAATTGTAACAAATACATGAATCAAGATCCTCTCATAAATCTGTATGTAGAATCAAACCCTTACACATATGAATATATCATAAAAGTTGTAGACACATTACCCTTACAATCAAACGAACCCCCTTTAAAATTTGAATTTGCAGTAAGAAATAGAGAAATATTGGGTGAGTGCATTGGGTAAAAAAATACAATTTATAATTATAGCACTATTGTTAACGAGTTTAGTATATGCATTAGATTTTTCAATACCCTTACAAGGAAATATAGAAGTATATGTAAATGCAACATTTCCTATGACTCAAGAAACTAACTCATTAATGAATATCCATACTATTGTAAATAATCAAGAAATTTTAGGAAGAGGAGTCATTTCTTTAAATCTTACTAAAGAAACAAATGAATCATTTATTCTTTTTGAGAAATTTGCTAAAGGTTCATTTATCTTAAAAAATACAGAAAATATCACTCTTCAAGACTTTTCTTTATTCCACCCTCATATTATCTCTAATTGTTTTTCTATTAATGCAACATTAGTATGTTCTATGATTTTTGAAGTGAGAGATAAAAACTCAAAAGTAGGAGATCTTTCATACACCTTACATTTAGATAATCTTGAAAATCAAACAATGTTTTTATCTTATGAGAATAAATCCCTAGGTATTTTAAAAATAGATACTCCTCAAATCACATTAAATGTAACTATGGAAGAACCTTCTTATAAATCATATTATGGTGAAGTAAAATATGAAAACTCAAAGCCTTTTACCTTTGGAGAAATTAAAGCAGAAGTAGATGATGAGGTATATAAATCCTCAATAATTAGTGGAAAAATTAAACAATTTCGTGTTTATGGAAGAAATGATACTGAAGTTACTTTTTTCATTAATGGATTAAAAGTTGCTAGAGATACATTAAACTCTAAAGATGAGATTAAATTTTTAGAAATTGTATATCCCTTGCAGTCCTATAAAGGAGGCTTTACTGATTCTGATAGGGATGGCATTCCTAATAAAGAGGATCAATGTGATAATTCAACCTCAAAAACCGTGGATAGAGTAGGATGTAATTGTGAACAAAAAATCTGCCTTGGTAATTGTGAAGAAACTATAACTGCAGAATGCATTGAAGTTACTCAATCTCAAAATCAAAAAATAGAAAATATTACACCCAAACCAATTTCTTGCCAAGAATCAGGATGTTCTGAGGGTTTTACCTGTCAAGATAATGATTGTGTTATGAAAGTTGAGCTTAAAGGTAAAATGTGCAAAGAAAGTAACTCTGAATGGGGTGAAAATTTACAATGCAAGGATTTGGAAGGAAACTGGGTTTTAGAAGATAAAGAAAAGTATGGAAGTATCAATGTAAAGGGTTTACCTATTTTATCAAGTATAATCAAAAACTATGCAAAGAAAAAACTTAAGAAAATTAATCTTTGTGTTGAACTTGAGGACTTAGGATGTGTTGTCCCTCAAGTTATATGTGGAAGAGAAAAGCAAGCAACACCTGAAAACAGGAAAAAAGCAGCAGGATTAGTTCGAAAAGAATTAAAGAGAGAAATAAAAGACAGAATGCCTTCATTTTTGGGAAAGATAACCAGTCCTGATCCCCACATTGACTTAACTAATTATAAAATAACAATGCCCTATAGTTGTGATCCTATTACTATTACTGAAAAAGACTCCTGCAAATCTTTAATTAAAAACGGAGATTCATCTAAAAAAGCTGATGTATTGTTCATAGGAGAAGGATATGAAAGTTTAGAAGAATTTGAATCCTTTCTAAATGATGTTTTATCTTATGATATTGATCCTTCCCGTGTTCTAACAATTCCGAATGATAAATTAACAGAAGAACAAATACCTTCAGATATATTAGATTACGGCTATGGACTCTTTGCAGAAGAACCCTTTAAGAGCAACAAAGAAAAATTCAATATTTGGTTCATGCTTTCAGATTCGCCTTTGGTTTATGAAATAAGTAAAACCTCTCCCGGAGATGGCGCTTCACCCATATACAAAGATATTCTTCAAATAGCTAATAAATGTCCTTGGTTTGATTATGTCCTCTTATTAACGAAAGATCATGATTTTAGAGCAAATTGCCAATTAGGTAAACCAAGTATATGTAGAATTCCTTCAAATGATAATTATATATCAAGATTAATTACTCATGAATTTGGACATGGTTTTGGTGCTTTAGAAGATGAGTATTATAACTTCATAGAAAAAAAGGAAAATAACAATAATCCTGCAAAGTATTTTGATGAGTTTGAATTAGGTCCTAATTGTGTTAATTCAAAAGAAAAAGCAGAAGCTTCTTGGGGTAATTTAGTTGATGATAAAATAGGATTCTTTAAAGCATGTGGGGGAGATTGTGGAGCTACTTGTGCAAATTATATAAAACCTACATATAATAGTATCATGAGAGCACAAATTGAAAATTGTGAGGGAATAAATGAAGACATCCCTTGCCAACTTGGCCCTCCTTTCACATCCTTTTATGGAGTAAATGAACGAGCAATCCTTAAAGAATTAGAACAATATTCTTAATCACTTCACCTTCTTATAATTATCAACAACAGGATACAACCAATCAGGAATTTCTCCTTTCTCATCTAAACTATGCCATTTAAAATCAGTATGTTCTTCACTTAGTTTTATATCTCCAATTCCTTTGCATAGAAATATCAACATGGTTATTTTTTGACCATCATCTCGTGTAAAATGATGCACATCTAATGGCATTGTAATATCAATATCCATTCCAGTCTCTTCTAAAGCCTCTCGTTTTAATCCAGAAAAAGGATCTTCACCAAAATCTAGCCTACCACCTGGAATATCCCATACTCCTGGTTTATGGCTATCATTACTTCTTCGTTTCAAAAGTAAAACACTACCATTATCTACAATAAAACTTTTGACTGCGATTCTAAAATCTTCACCCATAATATTTCAAGATTTAAGCAAGTTTAATAATTTTTCTCTTTTAGTTACGTTTCTACTGTTTATACTTTTAAAAAATTGTATAACTCCAGTGTTAGATCTAATTCTTAATATATATGCATCTTGATTCCATTTTTTGTGAATATAACTATGTATGGAAAAGTACTTCTTTAAAACTGATTGAATTTCTGCAAGGATCACACTGTTCTTTTGAGTTATTTGTATCCTCAGAATATAATATATTTTATCTTTATATCTCCTATTAATAGTTCGGCTAACATCCCCTTCTGCATCAAAAAATCCAGATAAGAAGTTTTTAATAAATGATTTATCCTTATAAACCCATCTTGGGATCTTAAAATCAGTTCTTTTGCCATAGGGGATCTTCAATACTTGATTTAAAAACCAATGGTATACCTTAGATTTTCCACGGGCAATATATTGTTTCTTCGTATTGTGAGCAAATACTCTCAAGCGATAGTTAAATTGTTGATAGATAATACGATTAATTAATTCCAATTGAAACTTGTCTTTATCAGCATAATCAATCTCGTATCCACCTTTTCCTATTCTTATAAACGTTTTTTCAAAATCTTCAAGATACCCATCTCCTAAGTGATATCCAGAGAGATAAGCTAAGTCACAATTAAAAAATCTTGGAATTTTAAGTTTATGAGGGGATCTCCCAACTCTCATATTATATCCAGAGATTACTATTTTTTCACCATATCCATACTTAATCCTACAATTTGCTTTATTTTTATATTTTATTTTCATTTTAAATCTATTAAACACCTATTGTTAACTATCATAATTAATTTTTTAAATACTTCACGGTCATACTTGTCTAGTGGTTGTGCTACCTTCCGAAGAAGTCGAAACCATTTCGAAAATTATTATTTGATGTTAATCAAAACTCCAAGATTTAAAATTAAATTCGATAAATATAAAAATAAGAAAAAAGAAGGCATGTTAAAGGGTGGACAGAGAAAAAAACCTCTAGTTAACCTTGAATTATCCTCAACTCCGCTACCCTCTAAGCATTAATGACCAAGTTTAAGGCTGCTTAATGTTTTTCCAAAATTTGGAAAAATTTCATTCCTGACCTGACCTGGTTCACTAAGACAAAAATCCTAAAGGACAGAGCTTCATAGTAAAATCCAAGACTAAAAGCTCATCTCACTATCTCCCCTCTAACTTCAGCTCCACCATAAAGTCCATTTGTGGTAACAATGCAGGACTACCGCACCAGCCTAGCCTTCAATATAAGGAGTTATTTTATCATTTAAAAACCTTTTCCCTAGGATAAATAAAGTTCAAGATATATAAGAAATCAACTTTTTTAATGTACACATCTGTAAGCATGAGATCCCGCTGAACCACCGTTAGTCTTATGGGCTAACCATCCCCAACTTGCAAAATTACAGCCTTCATTCCCTAAAAGAGGAACATAATAACCATATTGTATGGTTGATCCTGATGAATAATATGGTAAATATCGAGGAAAATTACTGCTCCACTCATGATTATTACCAGTCATCTGAGTTATCCCAAGATCTGATGCAAAAGTACATGCAACTAGCCATTCTCCTGCCTCTGGCAATCTCTTACCATTACTTAAGCAATCCCTCCTAGCACTTATCCACTGCCTGGCAGATCTTTCATTTTTTTCAATACAAAATCCCCTTGATGAACCTGTGAATAAAGGGATAAAGCCTTCATTAGAATTACAATTATTTTCATGTGCATTCCATAAACCTAGTAAGGCCATCTCATTTGTAATCATATCACTCCCAAAACTCTGTCCACGATTAGGTATTTGTACGGAGGTTAAACTTCCATCTGAAAGTGTTGAGACTATCCCTTCACTTGCACCTTGCAAAACAACATTTCCAGTTAAAGACAATGTTCCCCCTACCTCCAAATCATTTTCAATAACAACATTTTCCTTTATACTTTCAGAAAAGACAATCTCGCTGGGACTATGACTTTGTTGAGAATCAATTCCAAATACTCCTATTGCAAGAAGAAGTCCAGAAATAACTACTAGTGTAAAAAAACTCTTATTTCCCTTAA
>CEPX01194862.1_pt1 | contig 11886 bp, 12 predicted proteins | sample 361361 | NCBI WGS metagenome assembly CEPX01 (sample SAMEA2619974, study PRJEB7988) | marine metagenome | biome: marine biome (ENVO:00000447); feature: mesopelagic zone (ENVO:00000213) & marine oxygen minimum zone (ENVO:01000065); material: "saline water (ENVO:00002010), including plankton...
AGTTCCTTTAGGGATAGAATCTCTAACTACAACATAGAGTAAAGCACCAACAACAAAAGCAAATATGAAAGCAAAGGCTAATTGATGGATAGGAACAAACCTAGGCAACAAGACCCCAAACAACGGAGCCAGAGATAACAATATCTTAATCCACTTCTTTCCCTTAATATGATGATGTATTTCTGAAAAAGAAATATTACTCAAAGTTGAATGCAAAAATATTGGAATAAAAAATACCAAACCAATAAGGAAACCTTGTTGAACGAAGAAGTATAAAGTCACACCAATCAATAAATGGTAAATAAAGAAAGCTACTGAATGAACTTCTTTCAACTCTTTCAATATTCTATCTTTAGATTTATGCTGATAAACATGCTTTTCAACTACATGAAACAAAGTAAAACCTACAAGAGCAACAATAAACGGACCTACATAAAGAATACTTTGTTCATAAAGCTCAGGCAACAATAATAAAAAGAGGTAAGCTATAGACACTCCTGCTGCTAAAGAAACAACTTCTTCTCTCCATCTATGCAACCAATGAGTACACTCATCGTTATAGAAATGAAAAATACTAAGAAGAAATCCATACAACACCTCTAACATATATAATAACAAATTAAAAGAATATAAAAACTTTACGCCTTAATCTCTAGAAGTTTTTCCATTTCTTCCTTATCAAAGCCAATGATAACAGTATCATCAATCTCAATTACAGGAACGCCCATCTGTCCAGATTTTTCAATCATTTCTTGTGCACGTTCTTTATCTGCTGCAACATCAACATCTTCAAACTTAATATCATGTTCTTTTAGAAATTCTTTTGCCTTCTTACACCACGGACACGTCGGTGTGCTATAAACGATAACTTTATGTTCTCCCATCTTTCTTTCCCGCTGAAATAATACATCCAGCTACAATGAAAAGCAAAGATAGTACTATACTATATAAAATTATGCTTGAAACAGCAGAATAAAAGAAGCTTTGCGGAAACATTTGTATTAAAGTAGAATCAGCTGGCAACATCCAATAGTCATTAAAGAAGAATATTTCATGAAATAGCCTAAAGAACAAATCAAAAGCTAACCACAATGCTAAAGCTAAGCTAGCGAAAGAAGCGCAGGCATAAACCCCAGATTTAACTAAAACTCTTTTTCTTAATTTAACTGACACTTTAGAAAAACTCCAAACGTTTACTAATAGTAAAACTAACAATAAACTTAGACCAACATAAATAAGTTTACGCACATCTTTAAGATGAACAATTTCCTTCTCAGAATACCTAGTTGTATCCAACCCACCACCCTTAAAATATCCTAAAAGATTGCCTACTTCTTCTTCATAATATTCAACCTCAGAAGCATGGTCTAAATAATAATCTTCACTATAAACAACAGCAAACAAACTAAACAACAATATGGTCAAAGGGATTAAAAAATATAATTGCTTCATCTCTCTTTCTCCTAAACATTAAGACAGATAACAACAACAAAACAAACAGAACTTTCTTCATTTTATCTCCACCTCATCTCATATTGATTAAAAGAAACATAACTTCTCATCCCTGCGAACTTATAGACGACCCCCACTGACACATTCACGCCAAGCCCTCTCGTTTTGTCTATCTGCTTCATCAGTTATCAATAGCTTAGGGCAAAGAACTTTATAACTGTTTCTGTTAAGTACTAAGCAACACCCTTATTACAATCTTTACACATAGAACCGGCAAAACATTTCTTACCTACTACCCTTCCACATTTAGAACAACTCTTATCACCAGGCTCAGCTTGACAAGCTTGACAAATCTTTCCCATAAGATTACTTAGCACAAAAAGTTTATATACTTTTAGCACTCAAATCACATCATGGCAAAGAAAGCGGTGAAAGATAGTTCTCTACTAACATCATTCATGCAAACCTACAGATTAAGAACATTAGAAGAAAGCAAAGCCAAAGTCAATGAACAAATTAAAAAAACAAGAGACTGGTTATCTAAAAACAAATGGAAAAGCACAGTCACTGATGAAAGAAGAGAGTACACAAAAAAGCTAAGCTACTTCGAACAAATAAGAGATCTAATAAGAAACGGACCTAAGCAGAAAAAAATAGTAGAAGGCCTAAGCTTCACAGGACTAAAATCATTATCCAGCATAGAAATCTTAGAAATAGAAAAACAATCTCAAAACATTTTCAGAAAAGTGAGAAGAAAATTCAAAACATCAAAAATGAAAGTTAGCGTAAAAACTGCTGCAACAAAAGGCAAAAGAAAAAGATTTACAATCAACATTAAAGTTACACAAGATCGCGCATCACTCGCTTCAGCCAAACAAACAGACTGGGACCTAGCCAGAACACTTCACAAGACAATAAGCAACTTAGAACAAAAGCTTCAACACAAATACAAAACTGAAGGTCACAAGTTCAAAAGATTATTCTCATGATTCACACAGAATTTATAATTTTAGTAATCTCATTATTCTTTTTAGTAAAATCCAGCGACTTTCTAATAGAAAATATTGCGCGCATAGCAAAAATGCTAAAAGTTTCTGACTTTGTTATTGGCCTAACAGTAGTAGCAGCAGGAACATCTTTACCAGAGTTAGCATCATCAGTAGCCGCAGCACTCTCCGGAACTACAGATTTAATCATAGGCAACATAGTAGGATCCAACATAGCAAACATCGCACTAATATTAGGCGCCACTGCAACGGTAGCAATCCTAGCCATCGACAGAGAAGTCTTCGAAAGAGAAGGCATATTCTTATTATTCATTACAACAATTTTTTACATCTTCAGCTTCAACGGCAAATTTTCTTATGTTGAAGGCCTAGTCTTCCTAATCCTTTTCTTAGTCTACATGGTTTACCTTTACGAATACCCTTACCTTACTAAAGAACACAAGAAAACAATACTCCACCACACTTTCCACTTTGGCAGACTTGCAGGCAAACACGCTTTTCAAAATGTTAGGAAAGCGCTAAGCTACAACACCTACATAAAACTTCTAGACAAAAACAACAAGAATGGAATTCACAGTTACGCTAAACCAGTGTTAATTATCATAATCTCTTTCACAGGAATAATTCTTTCTGCAAAATACTTAGTAGGATCTCTCTTAAACATAAGCACGGAACTCAACATAGCCACAGGAATCCTTGGAGCAACCGTATTAGCCCTTGGAACTTCATTGCCAGAGTTAGCTGTAGGCATCAGCGCTGCAAGAAAAAGAAAAGGCGACTTAGTCCTTGGAACAATTCTTGGAAGCAACATTTACAACTTGTTAATCATCTTAGGCATCAGCGCATTCATCACACCCTTAACAATAACAAGCATGGCTCTCTACTACACAATACCTATTTTACTCTTAGTAACAGTATTCTTAGTTTGGTTCATCAAAACCAACTGGACACTTAGAAGGTTCGAAGGAATACTTTTGTTAATAATCTACATTTTGTTTATGTTCGGTCTAGGCCTTTGGGTATAAGTTTAACAAATATTTATATAGAGCATAAGACACTAAGCAACTATGCCACATTATCAACAGGCAGTAAAAGAGGTAATTAATAATCTTAAATCTTCAGAGAAAGGACTCTCTTCTAAAGAAGCAAAGAAAAGATTAAACAAATACGGCCCAAACAAAATAGGCACTGAAAGAAAAATATCTTTACTCAAATTACTATGGAGCCAATTCAACGATCCTTTAGTCTGGGTTTTACTTTTCGCTATAGCTGTATCCGCTTTGATCCAACATTACATTGACGCAGTTGTAATAGCAATCATTGTTGTACTCAACGCAGGCTTAGGCTTCTTCCAAGAATTCAAAGCCGAAAAAGCAATCGAACATTTAAGAGAATTACAACAACACAAAGCTAAAGTTCTAAGAAACGGCAAAGAGCTAGAAATTCTAACTGAAAACCTAGTACCAGGCGACATTATATTTGTTGAAGAAGGCGACAAAATCCCTGCAGACTGCAGACTAATAGAATCTATAGAACTGCAAGTTGATGAAGCTTCACTTACTGGCGAAAGCAGCCCTGTCACTAAACTCATATCTACTATCAAAGGAAAAAAAGTTACTGGCGATCAAAAGAACATGATCTTCACTGGAACGGTAGTAACGAGAGGCAGAGGTAAAGGCATAGTCACAAACACTGGCAAAGAAACCGAGCTGGGCAAGATAGCTAAAGAAATAGAAACTATTGAAGAAGAAATAACACCATTACAAAAAAGATTGAAAGAGATAGGTAAATGGTTAACCATTGGCGTAATAATCATTTGCGCTTTAATCTTCACGCTTGGCTGGCTAAGAGGCTTCGCAATATTTGACATGTTCTTGATTACAGTAAGTCTAGCAGTGGCAGCAATCCCTGAAGGCTTACCTGCCGTAGTAACTATTACCCTAGCTCTAGGTTTAAAGAAAATGCTAAAACGTAAAGCATTGATTAGAAAACTTAAATCAGTAGAAACACTGGGCTCTGTTACAGTAATCTGTTCTGATAAAACCGGAACCTTAACTAAAAACGAAATGACCGTAACTAAAGTTTGGGCCAATGAAAAAGTTTACAACGTGACAGGCTCAGGCTACGAAATAAAGGGCGACATTCTTTTCAACAAAAAGAATGCTGCGAATGAAATAAAGAATCTACTACTGACTGCAACTTCTTGCAACGACGCAACAACATTAGTAGGCGACCCAACTGAAAGAGCGCTAAAAGTTTTAGCAGCTAAAGGTAGCGTGAAAGAGCTTGAGAGAAAATCCGAAATTCCATTCTCTTCCGACAAAAAGTTCATGAGCATAACTGATGTAAAAGGAATTTCTTATCTAAAAGGAGCTACACTAACAATCTTAAGCAAATGTGATAAGATAGAAATCAATGGCAAAGTAAGAAAGTTAACAGAGAAAGATAAACAAGCAATAATAAAACAAAACGAAACATTTTCTAAAGAAGCACTAAGAGTTTTAGCCTACGCTTACGGAACTAGTAAGCTAACTTTCTTAGGCCTTACTGGAATGATAGACCCAGCAAGAGAAGAAGTTCCTAAAGCCATAGCTACTTGCATCAAAGCCGGCATCAGAACACTAATGATCACTGGCGACCACAAACTAACAGCAGAAGCTGTAGCAAAACAAGTTGACATCAAGGGCAAGAGCATAGAAGGCATTGAACTAGACGACATATCTGATAAAGAACTAAAGAAGCTAGTAAACAAGACAGCAATCTTTGCCAGAGTAAACTCTCTACACAAAAGCAGAATATTGAAAGCCTTACAATCTAACGGCGAGATAGTAGCCATGACTGGAGACGGTGTAAACGACGCACCAGCAATCAAGCAAAGCAACGTAGGCGTGGCTATGAACTTGAAAGGCACAGAGATTACTAAAGACGTTTCCGACCTAATATTATTAGACGACAACTTCGCAACAATTGTAGCCGCTGTTGAAGAAGGCCGAACAATCTACAGCAATATTAGAAAGTTTGTAAAATTCTTACTAGCAGCCAACTTTGGCGAGATAGCATTAATAGCAATTCCAATCTTCATAGGAATAGCAAGCATTCCTCTTTCCGCTATCCAACTATTATGGATCAACTTAGTAACTGACAGTTTCCCAGCTTTGGCCTTAGGAAAAGATCCTGCAGAACCCAACATCATGTCAAAGAAACCGAGAGACCCTAAGTCCAGCTTCTTCACAGACATGAAAATGTTCATGCTCCTAGCAACAATAATTGCAAGTAGTGTTACTATTGGCGTTTTCCTTTGGTACTATAGACTAGGCGACATTGAGTTCGCACAAACCATGACATTTTGCACACTGATCATGTTCGAACTATTCTTAGTCTTCGCTTGCCGATCTGACACAGTACCAATCTTCAAACTAAAACAAAACTATTGGCTTTACGGAGCAGTAGCACTATCATTCTTTACATTACTATTACTATTATACACTCCACTGGCAGGAGTTTTCAAATTAAGCTACATAGGATTACAAGAATGGATAATCATTATTCCTTTAGCTGCTTCAGGATTAATATTCTTTGAGCTAAGAAAACTATTACACAAAGCTGCAAAGACAACCTAAACCTTTATATATGCCTACAAATTTCACAGGCGGATGACTGAAGAACAACAAGAAGTACACTTGACTTCATTAGATAATTATCTAAAGGCAGGCTTACACATTGGTACAAAATTCAAGACCAAATACATGGAACCTTTCATTTACAAGATCCGTACTGACGGTCTATCAGTTCTAAACGTCACAGAGATTGACAACCGCATAGCTATAGCTGCTAAATTCTTGGCTCAATACAAACCAGAAGAAATCTTAGTAGTATGTAGAAGAGAAAACGGTTGGCGTGGCGTAAAACTTTTCAAAAAGCTAACAGGCATTGAAGCCATTGCAGGCAGATACAGACCTGGCTTAATCACAAACGCACAGTTAGAAGATTTCAAAGAAATCAAGGTATTGCTAGTCGCAGACCCTTGGCCTGACAAGAACGCAGTTACAGACGCTGTAAAAATGAATGTTCCTGTCATCGCCTGCTGCGACACTAATAATGAAATAAATAACGTTGACTTGGTAATCCCTTGCAACAACAAAGGTAAGAAATCTTTAGGCTTGCTATTCTGGTTGTTAGCAAAAGAGTATTTGAAAAACAGAGGTTCAATCAAGAAAGACGAAGATCTTACTATTCCTTTGGAAGAATTCATGCTAGAAGAGTAAACTCTTCAACAACACTTATGATTCTCTAGCGTAAACTATATATATAAGACTGTATAGGGCATGCTAATACCCTTTAGGGAGGAATTGATAATGGATTTAAGAAAAGCTAGTCCTTACTTACTCGTTGCACAATTATTAATAGTTGTAGTACTATTATTCCAAGTAAACGCAGTAAGTAATACATTAGCCGGTATCTCTGGAGATATTGTTATTGCTGATAGTGATGATGACACTGTACCTTCAGGAGCTGCAGCAGCAGACAGTGATCCGGTAGACGTAAACACTGATGGTGACTCAATTATTCATGGTGATCCTGATACAGCAGCGGTAGTCATGGTAGAATACTCAGACTTCGAGTGTCCTTTCTGTGCTAGAGCTTCTCCAACTATTGAAGGTCTGATTGAAGAATATGGTGATGATTTAGCGATTGTCTACAAAGACTTCCCGCTAAGCTTCCACGCAGAAGCTGAAGGTGCAGCAATCGCAGCAGAATGTGCTGACGAGCAAGGCGAGTTCAAAGCTTACCACGATTTATTATTTGAAGCTAGCCAAGGTTTAAGCGATGCAGCTTACTTAGCTTACGCTGAAGAAATTGGTTTAGACATTGAAGAATTCACAGCATGTCAAGACGACCCAGCAATCTTAGCTGAAGTCAATACAGACATTAGTGAAGGTTCAGCAGATGGTGTTAGAGGAACTCCTGCTTTCTTTGTGAACGGCGAGTTAATCTCTGGCGCACAACCGCAGTCAGTCTTTGAAGCAGCAATAGATGCTGCACTTTAATTTTTTATTTTCTTTTTTGTTCTTCTTGTATTAATTCTCCATACAATTCCTCAAATAAAGGCCATGCTAGTTTCCAACTACGTTTGTCTTTAGCTAATAATTTATAATAGTACCAGTCATCAGATTTTCTTAATTGGCTCCAATCAAGATTCCATGACTTTAGTTTGTTTTTAATATGGGTCTTATGAAAATTTTTGTATTTTGATCGATGATACCAATAAGTTGGGACACTAAAGCCTAATCTTTCAAGTTTCTCTTTAAATTTAGGAGCCTTAGTTTTTACTCCTTTCTTTTCTAAGGCGTATATCAGTTCTTCATTAGAAGTAATATGTTCTTCTAAGAAAACCTCTTTGACTGCATCCTCAAGAAAGATGAATTTTCTTTTTCCAGGAGGGATAGGTAAGCTATATCCAAATTCTTCTTCTAATTGTTTGATATGTCCTTGGAACAAAGGATATGAAAAGAGGTACTCTTTTCTACTAAATAACCTATGATAAGCCTCCTTTTTAGATCCTATGGGTCCTCTGTGAAGAGTTTCTAATTGTATTATGTCAACTAATCTTGTTAACTCTTCTTTTCCCAGTTTTCTTTTATTTTTACTAGAATACAGATCTAATATTTGAGTTTTAGTAAATACTTTCTCTAATGCTTTGGATAGATTGGTGAGGTCTCTATTGATTAGTTGTCTAATTCTCTCTCTTGAGAACCCTTCATTAATACCTATTTCTGCTAGTGTGGATGGTTCATCTGTTCCAAGTCCGAACCTTTGCGATAATATTGCTTGAACCTTTTCTGGAAAGAAAGATAATTTTGCCAAAATCTTTGGGCAATCTAACTTAGCTTCCAAATTTTCTAATGGAATTTGATTATCTGAGAAGTAAATACTTTCTAGATCTTGGAACTGATCAACTAGAAAATCGGTATACTCTATTTGAACAGGATCAAACCTTCTTGATCCAAAAATAGCTAACCCTGCTTGACTTGATGTTGGGGGTAAACTCTTGCTACTGTTTAGTTCCTTTTCTAAAATTTGGACAAGATCTTCAGGTTCAAGACTTGGATGGGCTTTATAGACTTGATTTACTTTAATTTTTACGAGATTTCCTCTCTTAACCAATTCCTCTCCAGCTTCGAAAGGTCTTTTTGCTTGGAGAATAAGGTTTGACCAACACCAGGTACTGAATCTAGCTCGGCTAGGGTTATATATGCTTGCTGACTCTAGGTAATTTATAGTTAATTGAGACACAAAGTCTTCTTTGTTTTGCTTAGTTATGTAGATAAAATTGCTTTTCAGTAATTCATTGTTATTACGGCTGTATTGAAGAACTCTTGCAATATAAAAAAAATAAGGTCTCGCTTCTTGTAGAATTTCTTCTAATAGAATATAATCTTCTTCCTCTCTTTCTAATACTTCTTGCTTAGAGGAAACTTTTTCAGAAAAATTAGGACCGTATCTAAATTGGAGTCGCTGATAAAAGCTTTCAACTAAGTTCTGAATCTTGTCAATCTTTTGTTTACTGTAGGCCATAAAAATAATTGACACTCAGCAGTAGTTCAACTTACCCCTTCAAAGATTGTACAAATAGGTAATTTTATATACTAAAAGGACCGATTCAATAGAATGAAGCCCGTTGAACGCAAACTCTTATATGAATTAGATAAAGATTCTCGCTTATCCTACAGACAGCTAGCAACAAAAATGGGCTCAAAAAAGACAGTTGTTGCTTACCATTTTAACAGACTTCTAGAAGAAAAAATGTTTTGGAAATTTGTACCAGTTATATCATTAACCAAGTTAGGCATTTATTCCTACAAAATCTATTTTCAATTTCAAGGATTAACAAAAAAAGAAAAAGAAGAAATGATTCAAGACCTTATATCAGATAAACACATTTGCTGGCTTGCCTCAACAACAGGTGCATGGGATTTATGCCTAGGCATATACGCAAAAAATGTTTTAGAGTTTTCTAAAGTCAAGAATAAACTTTTCCATAAGTATGCCCCTTATGTACAGAATTATGCTGTGAGTGTAATTGAGGATGCTTTTGTGTTTAACAGAGATTACCTCTTAGAAGGTAAAAGGCCTAGAAGAAAGTTTGTATTCGGAGGAGAAGTTGGAGAAGTAAAATTAGATCTAAAACAAAAAGAAATTCTTAGACTAATTAGAAATAATGCTCGCTATAACATATCAGAGATTTCTTCTAAACTAAATTGCACTACTAAAACAACTCTCACTAAAATACGAGACTTAGAAAAAAAAGGTGTCATCCAAGGATATACAACATTTCTAAATATTAACAAACTTGGTCTGCAATTTTTCAAAGTATCTCTTTATTTACAAGACCATACTGAAGAAGAAAAAACAAAGTTACTAACTTTTGCTAAGAGTATTCCAAATGTTATCCACATTATAAAATCCATTGGAAGCTGGGAAATAGAGTTAGAGATTGAAGCTGAAGAGATTGAAGACATCTACCAAATTATCGAAGAACTAAAAACTAAATTCCCTCACACAATAAAAAAGACAGACATTACTATCATCAACAAAGAACATAAGTTAGACTTTTTCCCAGAATGGTACTAACTACAAAATTCTTATAAACTTTACAAGCTAACAAACCCCTATGAACTTGCAGAAATACCATAAATACGCACCAATGCTACTCCGTTATGGAATAGCAGCAGTTTTCTTATGGTTCGGCCTTAACCAAATGTTCAACACAGTTAACTTCATAGCTTATCTACCAACTTGGGCAATGAACTTACCAATAGCAGCAGAAACATTCGTAATCGCTAACGGTATTTTCGAAACAGTATTTGGCATCTGTCTAGCCTTAGGCTTATGGACCAGATTCAGCGCAGCAGTCTTAGGTTTACATTTACTAGGAATTATTCACAGTCTAGGCTACAATGACGTTGCAGTTAGAGACCTAGGTTTATTCTTTGCTACAGCTTCAATCTTCTTGAACGGACCTGATGAATGGTCCTGGGACAGGAAAAAGAAATAAGAACTTATTTAAAGCAACATTTTCTCACAAACCTTATGCAACCTTACGAATTCCTAGAGCATACAGCCGATGAAAAGTTCAGAGCCTACGGCAAAGATTTAGAAGAAGCTTTCAGCAATGCAGCTTTAGCAACAACAGCTATCATGACTGATGTAAAACTAATCAAACCCAAGATAACACACACAATCAAAGTCAACGCTAACAACAAAAACACTTTACTCTACGAATTCCTTGAAGAACTTATTTTCTTAGTAGACACTGAAGCTTTCCTATTATCAAAAGTTACATCCATCTCAATCAAAGAATTGGAAGGTTTCTTCAAACTAGAAGCTACAATCAAAGGCGATACTGCAGACGCTTACGAAGTAACTACTCACATCAAAGCTGTAACCTACAGCGAAATGTTTATTAAAGAAGAAGAAAACGGAGTGACGATACAAGTTGTACACGATGTCTAAAATGGTTGAATTTACAAAAGTAAACGATTACTGCTGGAGAATTGAGAAAGAAGGAACTATGAATGTACCTATAGTAATATTTGCATCAGAAGAAATCCTTGAAAAGATTAAAGGAGACAAAACTATACAACAAGCAATAAACATGGCCAGCCTACCTGGAGTTGTGGATAAAGTTGTTGTCTGTCCTGATGCACATCAAGGTTACGGAGCATGTATTGGAGGAGTTGCAGCATTTGACGCAAACAATGGTATAATTAGTCCTGGAATGAATGGTTTTGATATTAACTGCGGCGTAAGATTATTAACAACAAACTTAAAAAAAGAAGAAGTTAAATTAAAAATTAAACCACTCCTTGAAAAAATGTTTGAATATGTACCCCCAGGTGTAGGAAAGAAATCTAAAATTAAAATTACTCAAGACCAGTTTACGGATGTATTAAACCAAGGAGCTAAATGGGCTCTTGATAATGGATATGGAATTAAAGAAGACATAGATAATTGCGAAGAATTTGGAACGATGCCAGGAGCAGATGCAAGTAGCGTTTCTGAAAGAGCTAGAAAAAGAGGAATAGGACAGCTAGGAACACTTGGCTCAGGAAACCATTTCTTAGAAGTTCAATACGTTGACAAAATTCATGATAAAGAAACTGCTAAAATATTTGGTATAGAAAATGAAGGACAAGTAGTTGTTATGATCCATTGTGGTAGTAGAGGTTTAGGCCACCAAGTTTGCTCAGACTCTCTTAGAAAAATGGAAGACGCATTCCCAGAAATAATGGCTAGTTTACCTGAGAAAGATTTGATTTATGCACCTGTACAAAGTGATCTTGCAAAAGAATACCAAAAAGCAATGTGCGCTGCTGCTAATTTCGCTTGGGCTAATAGACATATTATCGCACATCAAACAAGAAAA
>CEPX01041830.1_pt1 | contig 11869 bp, 10 predicted proteins | sample 361361 | NCBI WGS metagenome assembly CEPX01 (sample SAMEA2619974, study PRJEB7988) | marine metagenome | biome: marine biome (ENVO:00000447); feature: mesopelagic zone (ENVO:00000213) & marine oxygen minimum zone (ENVO:01000065); material: "saline water (ENVO:00002010), including plankton...
GAGAAAATTCAAGCAATATCACCCCGCTGTTGTACACAGCCTTTTAACAACCTTGTATGAGGAGTCCTTATGAATAAGAAATTACTTGCCGTGGCATTGGCAGGCGCAGTGGCCGTACCCGGCATTGTTTCTGCTGATATCACAACTTACGGCAAACTCGAGCCGACGATTACCGTCGCCGACGGCGATGCCAGTTTCAGTGGTGGTGCCTCACGCCTTGGCTTCAAGTCCAGCAAGGACATGGGCAATGGCAACACCGTGGCCGGTCTGTTTGAAATCGGTATCGATGCTTCTTCAATGGGCATTGCCGCAAACAACCGCCTCAGCCAGGTCAGTTTCAGTGGTGACTGGGGCTCGGCCAAGTTGGGTCGTGTCTGGGGTGCAGTCTCCTCAGCCGGACTATGGAACCATTGCGTCGGCGTCCTGCAGGCTTGCGGTCTGCCGGGCACGCAGTTCCGCGTCTCCGACACCGTTGCCATGTCCGCTGGTGTAGGCGGCCTTGACCTCGTTGGTGACCTTCAGATCGCTGATGGTGACGTTAGCCGCTGGACAATTGGCACCTCCGTGGACATCGGCAGCCTGAGCATTGGCGCTTCCTACGCCGATGCTGGCGCTGACGACTTCACGATGGTTTCGTTCTCCACCAGTTTGGGTGGAATCGGCATTGGCGCCGGCTACGGCACCGGTGGCGGCAGCGACGGTTGGGCCGTACAAAGCTCGTTTGCTGGCCTCAACGTCCAGTTGGAGCAGGTGGATGATGCCCAACAGGCTACGGCCGACTACCCGATCGATCTCGGCGGCGCCACGCTGAAGATCCTCGGTTCCGGCGGCGACGGCGACACCACGATTGGTGCTCGCATCGTATACGTCTTGTAAGCAGTTTGCCGGTCATCCGGCTGAAAAAGGGCGCCTCCGGGCGCCCTTTTTTTTGCCCCTTGGCGATGTGTGGCTCAGACCCGTGTCGTAAACATCATCCAGTTCGTGCTCAAATCGGGTAGGCCCGATGCCGATCCTTTAGAAAGGTGTAGCGTGATCGAATCCGGCTCAATAGATCAGGATCAAGCTCCAAGCGGACAAAGGCTTGCTCGTGAGTCGGAAAAACTGCGGTGGGTGATCATCATCCAGCCACGGCGGGCAAAACACCGAACCACCGTAATCGGCCCCGGCCCGGTTCAGGCTCAGTAGGTAGACTTGGTTTTCCATCGCCCGGGTGACGGCGAAACTGTGCCAGGCCAAAAACAACCATCGCAGCGGTGTTACAGGCCAATTGGGCAAAGGCCTGGCTGGATGACCCATTGGCCGGTTCTGCGAGCACATCGAGGTGGGCAAATGCATCCGTACCATACTCAATCGCGCACAGTTCAGGCAGCACAACAAGATCAACTGGTCCACTGGCATCGATGACCCGCTGAATCTTCGCACACAAGGCAATCACATGTGCATTGCGCTCGGATGCGCTTCGGGTCGATGGAATGCTGACCTGGCATGCCAGCAGGCTCAGGGGTACAGGACCGGCGTGCTGGGGCAATGGTGCGGTTCTGGGGCGGCGCGCTGCCGGCCAGCGTCAGTAGGTGAATCCGAAACTCAGGCTACCCAGAAAGCCTTCTCGAGATCGTCGAAGTCCGAAGCCGGGCCCTCGAACTTGTTACGCCCCAGTTCCAGCACATAGACATAATCGGAGATATGCAGCGCGTGGCGGATTTCCTGGTCGACCAACAGAATAGTGAGATTCTCCTGTTCGGTGAGCATGATCAACATATCGTAGACTTCTTCGGAAAGCATCTTCGATAGCCCCGCGGTGGGCTCATCGACCAGCAACATGCGCGGCTCAGCCATCAAAGTGCGGCTGATCTCGACCATGCGCTGTTGGCCCCCAGAGAGTTCCCCCGTAACTTGTTTGCGTTTTTCCTTGAGCACGGGAAAGCGTTCGTAGTTGGCCTCCATTTTCTCGGCGATCTGCTTCTTGTCACGCTTGAAGGTCCAGCCGCCAAGTTCCAGGTTCTCTTCCACCGACATATCCTTGAAGATTCCTGGCTGCTGGGGGATATAGGCCAGGCCCTTGAGAATCCGCTGATGCGTGGGCACGTCGATAATATCTTCACCTTCCAGTAGAACTTGCCCCGCGTTTGGCCGCAAAAAGCCGAATACCGCTTTAAGTGCCGTTGACTTGCCAACCCCATTAGCACCGAGAATCGCGGTAATCTGATTCTTGCGCGCCTTGACGTTAAGGTCCTGCAGAATATTCAGATCTTTGTAGTAGCCCACGTACAGGTCGCGCAACTCGAGCACAATATCTTCGCCGGTATCACTCATTAGGTTGTGCCTGCCGCATCATTTTGGCCGGTTCCAGAGCGATCCTCAGTGGCGCCAAGATAAGCCTCGATGACTACCGGATCATTCTTCACCGCTTCGGGAACATCGTCAGCGATCAGGTCGCCATAGTCCAGCACCAACAACCGTTCGCACAAAGCAAATATCGAATCCATCTGGTGGCTGATGATGATCATCGCCTTACCCCGCTCGTTGACCCGGCGGATGTACTCGTAAATGACCTCCATCATCTTCGGATGAACACCGGCAAAGGGCTCGTCAAGGATAATAATATCTGGGTCCAGCATCAGCAGTCGCCCCAGTTCGAGCAGTTTCTGCTGCCCCCCGGAAAGTGCCCGGGCATACTCGTTGCGCAGATGCTCCATGGTAAAAAACTCCAGCACTTCCATCGCCTGCTGTCTGACCTCGTCCCCGCTATGACTCTTGCCCAGCGCCAATGCCGGCACGTAGAGGTTTTCCAGCACCGTCATCCGCCGGAATGAACGGGTCACCTGAAAAGTACGGCCCAGGCCCGTTTTCGCGACCTCGAACGAGGGCAACTGGTCTATACGCTTACCGTTCAGATACACAGTGCCACTATTGGGCTTGACCGCTCCGTCCAGGACATTAGTCAAGGTGGTCTTGCCCGCACCGTTCGGGCCAATCAGGCCAATCATCTCTGCGCCTTTGACCTCAAAGGACACATTTTTCAGCACATGATTGCCGCCAAAGCGTTTGTTCAACCGTGAGACTGCGAGTTCAATCACGAGGGTGCCCCCTGCCTGCCTGCCTCTGACGGGACGCTATCACTCGGCCCACGCTCCTTGTGACGAGCGACCGTCTCAGCCGCGACATGCCCCCGCCTGAAGTAATCAATCAGCGTTGCCAGCAGCCCGTTTCGGGCAAAACGCAATGTCAGCATCAACACCACACCGAAGAACACCAGTCGCCAGAGTGTCATATCGATGGTGACATCGCCAATCGTGAAGCTGGTGCGCAACATTTCGAGAGTAAACTCAATCAGGATGGCACCGATCGCTGCTGCGACAAAATTCTCCACCCCGGCAATCACCGCCATCGCCACGACCAGACTCATCTGCAAAATCATCAGGTTGTTCGGTGTAATGATGGTGACATAGTGCGCCTGTACTGCGCCCGCAAGAGCCGCCATCATTGAGGTAATCACGAACACCAGCACCTTATAGCGTGTGGTATTAACGCCCAGCGCCGCTGCAGCGTCCTGATCTTCGCGCAGCGCGCGCACAAAGAGGCCAAAACGCGAGCGCGACAGCCAGTAAAGAATCACCAGACACCCAAGCAGCAGAAAGAACATTACAAAATATGGCGGTATCTTGTCGGTCTTGCTGAAAACATGTCCTGCAATAGTGATGCCGTTTTCAAACAAGCTCGGCAGTTCGATCCCCGCCTGGCCGCGGGTGATCTGAATCTCGGCACTGATGGTGGCCCGCAAGATCTCCGAAAAACCTAGAGTAAATAGCGCCAGGTATGCGGCTCGCAGGCGCAGCACCAGCAGCCCGATAAGCAATCCGAAAATACCTCCCACCAGGGAGCCGAAGATCACACCGAGCCAGACCGGCATGCGTGTAATCGCGACCGCACCATCCCATTTTTCCATCGCCTGGGCCAGGCAGTCCTGGGTCAACGTGGTCGAGGTCACCCCGATAGGGTTCTTGATAATCAGATAATTGCCACCCAGTGCAAACTCGGTGCAGATTCCCGTGGGCTCGGGCGAGATGAAAAAATAATGGCAGAACAGCGCTGTGGTATAGGCTCCAACCCCCATAAAGGCCATATGCCCGAATGAGAACTGGCCTGCGTAACCAGCGAGCATCGACCAGCTCGATGCCAGGATGGCGTAGAAAAAGCCAACGATACAGATATGCATGATGTAATCGTAGTTGCCACCCGTGTAGACAAACGGAAACGCGACGAAAAACGTCACAATAGCAACGCCCAGCGCATGCGGAACGTGTTGCCTATTCAAAACTTGCCGTGCGCCCCGCTGGCAAATTTTCGACCGAATAGGCCCATAGGCCGTAACAGCAGCATCAGAGTGAGGATGATCATGCCGTAGGCCGGTATATAACTTGAGGCTTTCTGTGCACTGGGCACACAACCGGTTCCGGCGGCCTCAACCAGTCCTACGAGAATGCCCCCAACAAACGCCCCGGGCAGCGAGCCAAGCCCGCCTAATACCACAATCACAAATGAGCGCATCTCGGGAATCTGTCCGACAATTGGCAGCCAGGAAAATGCCTGTACCAATACCGCACCCGAGAGCGCGGCGATCATGCATCCCAGGGCAAAGGCCAGCATGTTCATTCGATTGGGGTTGATCCCGGCAATCGCCGCGGCATCGCGATCCTGACTGACCGCGCGCAACCCCTTGCCAGTCCAGGTCCGATGCAGAAAATAAAGCAGCACCAGCAGAACCATGATCGACAGCACCGCGGCAACAAACCGCGGATTGGAAATCGATACGGTATCAAACAGTTCCATGTTGCCCCGGCTGGTCTTGATCAACCAGGGGTCAGAACTATCGGGCAACCGGATGCGGGGAAAATCAAAAAACCGCTTAACTTTGACCGGGTTGAACCCTGCGAGAGCTGCCACCAGATAGGTCAGCGTAAAAGAGAGGCCGAACGTAATTAAGATTCCATATTCGACTGGCCTCTCTACACGACCGTCATACATCGGCGTTAAAAATAGTCGTTCAAAAGTTGCGCCGAGAGTAAATGTAATCAGGCAAGCCCCCAACACGCCCAACAACGGGTGCACACCCGGAAACCAAGCCACGGTGATGTGGTAGACCAACATGCCGCCAATCATGTAAAACGCGCCATGGGCAAAACTGACGATACCCAGAATAGAAAAGATCAACGTCAGCCCCAACGCCATCAGGCCATAAATAATTCCAATGATCAGCCCGTTGGTAATCTGCGAGGCCACAAACGAGCCGTTGGAGACACAGTTGTTCTCAGGATCAGCATTGGCAAACGCAATCGCAATAATGCCAATCACTACAAGAGAGGACAGCGTGATCATCACCCGGCTGATTTCGGGGCCTTTTAACCAAAGCGGTATCAGACCGATCGGACCAAAAGCGGCACCGATGAGTGATCCGCCCAGAGTAGCGTTCGAGGTATCGAGATCTTTGCGCAGATAGACCTTGCGGGTAACGATACCGCCCGTTACGCCCCAAAAGACCAGCCACAGCATGGTCCACCAGAAAATACTTGAATACTGCATCTTTTAGGTCATTACTACCCTTAACGACGCGAACCCGTTACCGAACCCTGAAAAAACCAGCGGGGCGGACACTATTATGCCCGCCCCGCTGCCATTACCGCTCAGACGTTGTGATTAGTAGCCGACGTAGATCGGGGCACCCGTTTTGTACACGTCCGGATAGACGATGGTCATAGTGTTAGAGGGCTCACCCTCTTTCTGGTACTGCACCATCGTGATGGCCGGATCCGGCCACTGGTGCCACCACTCATTACCCTTGCCATCTGCCGAAGGGTCTTTCTTGGTGCCGTATGGGAAGTAGATGCGGCCCAGAGTGCCCTCGTGGCTGATGTTCTCTAGCGCATCGACAATGGCATCACCATTGGTGGAGCCCGCCTCGTTGATAGCCTGGGCAATCACACCGATGGAGTCATAAGCTTCCAGGGCATAACTTTCCACACCGGTCTTGCCGGTTTGCGCCTTGTAATCGTTGGCCATTTTGAGTGCGCTCTCGTTGTACATGGTTTCCGGTACACCGATACGCGCCATGAACGCCAGGTTGCCATCAGGCACGTTTTCCCACCAGGCCTTGCTTTCCAGACCTGCCTGGTTGGCATGGAACATCATATCCTGTGGGCCGATGCCAGCGTCCGCCGCCTGCTGGGTGTAGTTATAACCCGCCTCACCAGTCAGCAATACGATCACGTAGTCAGGATTCTCGGCCTTGACACGCTCAACGATTCCAGCGAAATCCTGGGTGCCAATGTCCACCCCAAAGGTGGTGCTGCTGATACCCTTTGAGGCCAAGCCCTTTTCGCACTCTGCAGCGGCCGGGATACCGTAGTCGGTATTCTCGGTAACGATCGCGACTTTCTTAACGCCCGGGGCTTGTGCAGCAAACTTCCAGATCACACCAGAAGCCCAGGAACTGAGCGGTGCAATACGGAAAATGTACTTCTGTTTGTCGCCAGTAATGGTGTCATTCCAAGTTTCGGCAAAAACCACCGGAACTCCGCGATCGTTGGCCACGTCTTTACCGGCTACGCCTACAGAACTGTGGTAACCACCACCTACTGCGACAACGCGGTCCTGGGTAATCAGTTTTTCCATCAGCGCACGGGCTTTTTCCGGCAGACCTTCAGTGTCCGCAATAACGACTTTGATGTCACAGCCCAGTACTCCACCAGCCGCATTGATATCTCTCTCGGCTATCAGCATGGCTGCGCGCATCGCCTCGCCACCAGTTACTGAACCCGGTGCTGAGAGCGGTGCAAGACCGCCGATCTTGATCGGGCAATCTGCCGCCAGGGCCTGGCTATTCAGCGCCAACAAACTGACAAGGCCGGTCACAACAGTGGCCAGTACTTTCCATCGGTGCAGCATTTTCATTCTGATCCTCCTATGATTGGTCAAGTAATCTGTGTCCACAACAGCGGACTATGGGACTAACAACTGTCGGCCACAGTATATCCACAAGAAAATAGGGCAATATAGGCCGGCACCTCAGGCACCAGTGGACACCGACCCATTGTGTGGCACATCCAGCCTTAAGGTCAACAACATTCATTGTTACATTTGGTGACATTCGTTTCAGAGATAACTGCAGACTAGTGCGCCGGTAGCGCCAGCTTGCAACAAGACTCGAAGCGCTTTGTCCCGGATTAATTGCTTAAACTGCACCTGTGCACCCCGAACGGGGTCGAGTACACTCACCTTCCGTACCACGGCTCTTGAGGCTTTTTGTCAGAGTTTTTATAGGCATTTCGCTCAGCAGCAAAGCGCCGAACCGCAGCATCCGTCAGTGGTTGCGCGAGAGCCGCATCGATGAAATCGAAACGATTATCTCAGTACCGTGACCCACGTTTTCCACCGGCACCTACACAGTCAGCCACCCACCGCCGTTCGCGGCGAAGGTGCTTATATTTACGATAGTAAAGGCAAGCAATACCTGGATGCCTCCGGCGGTGCTGCGGTATCGTGCCTGGGCCACAGCCATCCGGATGTCATCAAGGCTATCAAGCGCCAACTGGATGCTATCCCGTTTGCTCACACAGCCTTTTTCACCAATCCCAGTTTAGAAGCTCTCGCCGAGCGCCTCACCGCAGACGCACCGGCTGGGCTTGAGTATGCCTACATAGTCAGCGGCGGCTCGGAGGCAATCGAAGCGGCTCTCAAACTCGCGCGACAATACTTTCTGGAGACCGGCCAACCGGATAAACGAATATTCATCGCTCGCCGGCAGAGTTATCACGGCAATACACTTGGCGCCCTGGCTGCCAGCGGTAACCAGTGGCGACGCGCTCCCTTCATTCCCCTGCTGATGTCCAGCCACCACATTGCACCGTGTTACGCCTACCGCGAGCAGGGTGCAGATGAATCCATTGAGGCCTATGCTAGACGCTCGGCTGATGAGCTAGAAAAAAAAATCGTAGAAATTGGCGCGCAGAACGTGCTTGGCTTCATTGCCGAGCCCGTGGTTGGAGCGACCCTGGGCGCGGTACCAGCGGTGGCGGGCTACTTCAAACGTATTCGCGAGATTTGTGACCACTACGACATACTCCTGATATTGGATGAAATCATGTGTGGCATGGGCCGCACCGGCACACTCTTTGCCTGTGAGCAGGACGGCGTCTCGGGCGACCTAATCACCGTGGCCAAGGGCCTGGGTGGCGGCTACCAGCCGATCGGCGCCGTCCTGGTACACAACAAAATCTACCAGACCGTGTGCGATGGCAGCGGCTTCTTCCAACACGGCCACACTTACCTTGGGCATGCCACTGCCTGCGCGGCGGCGCTCGCAATACAGCAAGTTATCCACCGGGATGGGCTTTTGGAAAAGGTGCGCCAGCGCGGCGAAGAACTGCGCAATGCCCTGCAGCAGCGCTTCGCCGATCACCCGCACGTCGGTGACATTCGTGGCCGCGGCCTGTTACTCGGGCTGGAGCTGGTTGCTGACCGGGCGAGCCGGTCGCCCTTTGCCGTCGAGCTGGAACTACACAAATTACTCAAGAGCGCCGCCATGGACAACGGCCTCATCTGCTACCCCATGGGTGGGACCATCGATGGCAAGAGCGGCAGCCACGTGCTGCTGGCGCCACCTTATATCCTTGACAGTGGCCAGGTGGCAGAATTGACGGACAAACTCGCAATTGCGGTGGACTCCGCTATTGGGCTCGCCCGCGCAGCCTGAACTGCGCCTACAGCAAACACCGGGCAGTTTCACGGCACCTCTGCGAACACAAGAGCGCAGCCTCGCGCATCACCTACCGATCTGAACAAAATCGGTATTGCTGCAGGCACTTTTCACAGAATATGAGGAGGAAGAACCAGTGAGCCAAGCACAGGGTACGGCAAAATGGCGGGCACTTGATAGCGCCCACTTCCTGCACCCTTTTACCAACCACAAAGACCTGCACGAGAAAGGCGCGCGCATCATTGAAAGAGCAGAGGGTGTGTACCTGTGGGATTCCGATGGCAACAAGATCCTCGATGCCATGGCGGGCCTGTGGTGTGTGAATATCGGTTACGGGCGCGAAGAACTGGCCGAGGCTGCGTACCGACAGATACAGCAACTACCCTACTACAATACTTTCTTCCAGAGCGCCCACCCGCCGGTGGTAGAGTTGTCTGCGCTGCTGGCGCAGGTGACCCCGGCAGGCCTGAACCACGTCTTTCTCACCAACTCGGGCTCCGAGGCCAACGACACCGTGGTCCGCATGGCCCGTTACTACTGGGCCTGCCTGGGTCAGCCCGACAAGCAGACTATCATCAGCCGGCACAACGCCTACCACGGCAGCACCGTGGCGGCGGCGAGTTTAGGTGGCATGCCGGCCATGCACGTCCAGGGCGGACTGCCGATCCCCGGTATCGTGCACATCAATCAGCCCTACTGGTATCGCGAAGGTGGTGATACCGCACCGGCGGAGTTCGGCAAACAGGTTGCGCAGGAACTGGAACAGAAAATTGCAGAACTCGGTGAACACAACGTAGCCGCTTTTATCGCCGAGCCGATCCAGGGTGCTGGCGGCGTCATCGTGCCGCCGGATAGTTACTGGCCAGAAATCTGCGCCATCTGCCGACGCCACCAGATACTGCTGGTGGCCGATGAGGTGATCTGCGGCTTTGGCCGCACTGGCAAGTGGTTTGGCAGCGACTACTACGGCATCCAGCCGGACCTGATGCCAATCGCTAAGGGTCTTTCCTCGGGCTACCTGCCCATTGGCGGGGTAATGGTTGCCGACCATGTGGCCCGGGTCATTATTGAGGAAGGCGGCGAGTTCGCCCACGGTATGACCTACTCCGGCCACCCGGTGGCCTGCGCTGTGGCCGTTGCCAATATCCGGATACTGCGGGACGAGGGCATTATCGACAACGTGCGCGATAATATTGGCCCCTACCTGCAAAAAAGCTGGCGGGAACTGGCCGAGCACCCGTTGGTGGGAGAAGCCCGCGCGGTGGGCTTTCTGGGCGCGCTGGATCTCGTTGCCGACAAAGCCACCCGTAAACAGTTTGACCCAGCGGGCCAGATAGGTACCCTATGCAGAGATATAAGTATGCGGCTGGGTCTGATCATGCGGGCAGTAGGCGACACCATGATAATCTCACCGCCGTTGGTGATGTCCCGAAAGGAGATAGATGAATTGATTGTGCTTGCTACCTCGGCCCTTGATGAGACCCTGGTAGCCGTGCAGGGTAAAAACGATTCAAGAAGCACGGTCAGTTAAGCAACAGCTACGGGATCGGCTAAAAACCGAAGGGGGCTAGTACAGTTCGTGTCGCCACACGGGTTCTGGGTGAGATTGAGGTACCCCTCACAACTGCTTCTCCTACAACCGGTGAGCGGGTATGGGTTGCGATACGGCCTGAAAAACTGCAGCCTGTTTTCTCCGAGCCGCAGTCCCGAACTAATACCGTGGCCGGCCAGATGGGGCCATCGGCCTACCTGGGCGACCGCAGTCATTTCTACGTTCACCTGACACAGCGCGAAGAGCCGGTGCTGGTGGCACTGCAAAACCTGGAGCGATCGTTGGATCACCTGCGCCGGCCCAACCAGCCGGTCTGGCTGCAGTGGGCCGATGACGCCGTGGTGGTGCTGCCTCGGGATTAAGCGGGCCCGCTTGAGTCGGTCGCAACGATGCGTTTTCCCACCAGCAGCTTATGGCTCATACTTCGCGGCCTGGCGCTGAGCGCCCTGGTTATGCCGGCGACCCTGGCCCTGGCCGAACTCAGTGGGCCAGCCCAGGTCCTGCCTACCAGCGGCCTGATCGAGGTTCAAAACCATGCACTTTCGCTACACGGCATACGGGTAATCGAGCCGGGCCAACAGTGCCTCGACAGGAGCGGCAGATGGGCCTGTGGGGATGCTGCATGGCAAGCCTTGAGCGAGCACCTCGGTAAAGCTCTCGTTCATTGCGAGTTGCTGCTCAGCCTTGCCAATCGCAGTGGTGGTGTTGAGTTCGTCGATTGCCGTGTTAACGGCGGCAGCCTTAACGCCTGGCTGGTGATCCAGGGCTGGGCATTGCCTGGAGCAGAGCCCGAATCTAGTTACGCGGCTGAAGAGCGACGGGCCCAACTGAAGCAAGCCGGCCTGTGGCGTGACGGCTTTAAACCACCTGCTGCCTGGCGCTGGCACTCACCCGCCGCCGTTGATCAATGCAGTATATGCACTGCCCGACACCGCAGTATCATCCGCAGCCGGGACCGAGATCTGTTACCTGATAACACGACAAACGCAGCAGACTAGCCTGCAGGGCCCGCGGGGCAATTCACACCACAATACACCCAGCACTGGAATCGCAAGACCGTTGTCCGGCATGGATATCGAGCGCCTGAACAAGCATAACTGGGCACGTTACCGTAATCAGATTCTTGTCATAGAGAAAAATGCTTACGAGGCAGCCCGCCGCGACGAGCCGCGAACGCTCGAGCGCATTGCCTGCAACCCGGCCGGGGTCAGCCTGGTAGCGACTGAAGGCGACCAGGTAACCGGGTTCTGCCTGGGTGGGCCGCTCGAGGATTTTGCCCACGTGCACGGGCCCAACACCGATCCAACACTGTCCTCAAGAACTACGCTGTACTCGGCCGACACCTGTGTTGCCAGCCAGTGGCAGGGGCGCGGCCTTGGCCGGCAACTGAAATTAGCCCAACTCGTGCAGGCCGCGGGTGCCGGCTACCGGATCGTATCCGGACGCAACCGGGCCGGCCTGGCCCACGCCATGTGGGTTCTCAACCGGTCGCTGGGCGCGCGCGCACTCCACTTGATCGAGAACGACTACGCCGACGGCCTTGAACCTGACCTTTGCATCTACTA
>CEPX01161533.1_pt1 | contig 11869 bp, 12 predicted proteins | sample 361361 | NCBI WGS metagenome assembly CEPX01 (sample SAMEA2619974, study PRJEB7988) | marine metagenome | biome: marine biome (ENVO:00000447); feature: mesopelagic zone (ENVO:00000213) & marine oxygen minimum zone (ENVO:01000065); material: "saline water (ENVO:00002010), including plankton...
ATTCTAAACCTTATCCAAAAACAACTCAAACTTCTTGTCCCTTACTTTCTCCTTGCTTGTAAATTTATGTTTTTTGCTTGGTTTTTCATGTGAAATCTTCATCTGCTGTGCACCAACTACTTCTTTTATCTGAGGTAAGAATATGTTGAGCGTATCTTTGAGTTCTTCATCGGTTTTTACAAACAATGAGATTCTGTCTTTTTTTTGCAGTCCTGCTTTTTTTCGTAATTCTTGCACGCGCCTAATAAGTTCGCGAGCATAACCTTCTGCCTCCAACTCTTCATCAACATCCTTGTTTAGGTAAACAAAGCCATTTTTGAAGTTACCCTCTATATAAGGTTTAGGAACTTCTCTTGTTACAATCAGATGCTCTTTTACAATATTTACTTTTTCTTTACCTAGATTTATTGTAAATTTCCCTTCTTTTTCGATATGGATTAAAATAGTTTCAGGGCTTTCAGAAGTAAGCTTTGCTATTATTTGCGGTGCTTTCTTGCCAAAATCAGGGCCTATTTGGGAATAATCTGCCTTTATGTTTTGTTTTATTCCTGACAATGATTGTTGTATATCCAGTTCTCTTATGTTGGTCTGTTTTTTTATTATATTTTTTAATTTTTCAACAGCCTTTATTGTTTTTTCATCCTTAGTAACCACTATAGCCTCCTGCAAAGGCCACCTTACCCCCATTTGTACTTTTTCCCTTAAATACAAAATAACCTGCGTAACATTGCTTATTGTACCCATCTCATTTTCTAATTCCTTATTTATTGCTTTTTCATCATATTTTGGCCATTCAAAATGATGTATGCTTTCCTCTTCCAACCTAAACTCTTTCTTTAAATTCTGATATATTTTTTCTGTAGTAAATGGGGCAGTAGGGGCAAACAATTTCAGGCATTCCATAAGCACTTTGTATATAGTATAAAGAACCACTTTCTTATGATCTCCTATAGACTTGTTCCTAGTCAGTTGAATATAAATTCTGCTCAGATCCAAGAATAAATCTTCAACCAACAACGGTATTTCATTTAATTTATAATCATCATATAACTCGGTAATTTTCCTTATTGTCGAGTTAAGCTTGGAAAAAATGTATTTTTCTTCATCAGAATAGAGAAAATCCTTTTTTATATTTCTTAATTCTTTGGGATTTGCATTTGCATTCTTCGCTAGATCAATTAAATAATTGTGCAGATTCCACAACACTGTAAGATTTCTATACTTAACTTTCATATCATCAAAGTTATAATTTAGGTCTAATCCTGGATTTGCGCCACCTATAGTATAATATCTTAAAGTGTCTGCACCATATTTGTTTATAACTTCTCCTGGCAGGATATAATTGCCAAGACTCTTTGACATCTTCCTGCCCATAGCATCATTGACAAAGCCATGCATGTAGACAGCATTAAAGCTTCTTTTTCCCATAGACAGCATTGATGCAATATGAAGAAGATTAAACCATCCTCTAATCTGGTCTTTGCCCTCTAAAATAAAATCAGGAGGAAAATATTTTTTGAAACTATCTTGGTCGTGGGGAAAATCTAAAGAATTCCAAGAAACAGTGCCTGCGTCTACCCATACATCAAGAATATCTGGGACACGCTTGTATTTCTTGCCATCCTTTTCTATTACAATTTCATCAATCCATGGAATATGTGGTTCATCAACTTTTTTTCCAGAAAACTCCTCAAGATCTTTAATAGATCCAACAACAATATAATCTTCAGGATTATCAACATTTCTCCATATTGGTAATGGGGTGCCCCAATAGCGCTGTTTAGAAATCGAATTGTCCCTTAAATTTTCAAGCCATGAGTTAAAAGCATTATAGCCGGCTTTTGGAACCCATTTTATTTTGTTGTTCTCTTTTATAAGGTCTTCTTTAATATCTTCTACTTTGAAAAACCACTGTTTTGTTGTCCTAAAAATAACAGGTTGATGGCTTCTTTGGCCGTGGGGGTATTCATGCTCTATCTGCGTCTGGGCTACTAAAGCACCTTTTTTGTCCAAATCTTTTGTAAAGCTTTGGTTGTCTTTTATTGCATGCCTTCCTGCAAATATTCCCATTTCTTTCCCATAGATGCCATCTTCTTGTACAAGGTTCCATGCTGGCAAATTATTTCTATGGCCAACTTCATAATCTTCTGGACCACAACCAGGTGCCATATGCACTAAACCAGTTCCAGAGTTTGTATCAACATATTCCTCGCTTAAAACAACTGTATGTGCTTTTGGATGCTTTTGTTTTATTTTATCGTAATGATTTTTTAATTCATCATAAAAAGGATGAACATATTCCATCCCCCCAAGCTTTTTTCCTTTAAATTCCTCTACTATCTCAAATTTCTTTCCAACAAGAGAAGAAATGAATGCAGATGCAAGTGCTTTTGCAACAATCCAATACTCGCTGCTCACCTTACATTTGACGTAATCCAGTTTTGGATGCGCCATTATTCCTAGATTGAAAGCAATTGTCCAGGGTGTTGTTGTCCAGATAATTAGAAATTCATCTTCCTTGCCTTCCACTTTCATCTTTACAAAAATTGATTTATCTTTTACAGTTTTGTATTCTAATTCATGTTTTGCCAGTGCTGTTTGATCTTTCCAGTCCCAAGCCATTGACCTCAATCCCTCATACAAGCGCTTTTTTTCATGAGCCTTTTTAACTAACCACCATTCGCCATCAATAAACTCTTTTTTTACTGACTGGTATGCATTTTCAAAATCCATCCATCCTGCTAATCGTTGAAAGTCCTTGTTCATTATCTTCATGTTCCTTATGCTTAGCTCCTTGCAGGCTTTTACGAACTTTCCAACTCCAAATTTTCGGATTTCGTCTTTTTTCTTTATTCCAAGTTCTTTCTCTGCGGCATTTTCTGTTGGAAGGCCGTGCATATCATAACCTGCACGATCAAGAACATCAAAACCCTGCATTCTTTTGTAACGCAAAATAGAATCCTTAAGGGATTTATTCCATGCTGTCCCCAAGTGCACTTTCCCGGAAGTATAAGGTGGACCATCAAGAAAATAGAACTTCTTTTTGCCCTTGTTTTTCTCTTTAGCTTTTTCGTATATTTTATTATCTTTCCAAAACTTCAGGATTTCAGGTTCCTGCTTTATAGGATCGTATTTTTGCATTTTAACTCTTGTAACCACAAGAAACAATATGCCTTTTTTAAATGTTTTACTTATCTTCTTTTCTTAAGCATATTTTCTTTGGTTAGCCTGACAAATATGCTGCTTAGGTTTAGGAGTATGCTTTTTTGCTTGTTGTAAAGGTCATTAAGTTTTTTGTGCTTTTCTTTAAAGTCCTGCTCTAATAATGTTTTTATATCCAAGCTAAGGCCGCTTTTTAATAAACTTATATGCAGGTCTTCAAGTTCGTCTATTTTGCTTTTTAAATTATTCAGCTCAGAAACTATGGTGCTTATGCTGCTATAGTTGTTTTTTATTATGCTCCCTATCGCTTTGTTTACTATATCTTTGTCTTTAATGAGAACAGATGTCTTTAGCCATCCAATACTATAACTCAGACTGTTCAATCTGTCTTTTATTTCCTGTTTTTCTTTTATTTCTGAAATGATTGATCTGGCTTGCATAAGTGTATCATAATTGATATATATAGAATTTTCCGGAGCAAAGAAGTTGCTGTTTTCCAGCTCTTCAAGAATAATATCATATTCATAAAGCCCTTCTAAGTCCTTTTTTGCCTCTTCAAAACTCCTGGTTTCAGATTTTGCATTGCTAAGGTCTTTTATGTAATCAAATACATCAATCCTTACCACCCTTTTTTATTTTCTCTATAGTTACCCGCACGATTTCATTTTCTTTAAGATTAAGAATTTTGATTATTTCAAGAGGTATATTGACACCTAAACTAGTCCCAGTCTTTCTTATGTACCTTATGAACTCCTCTTTGCCCTTCATAAGATTAAATAAGATTTAATAATATATAAAGGTTGCGGTTCAGAAAAACCCTTCCAGCTTAGTCTGCTCTTTTGTTTCCAATAATTCTTCTTTTGTGTAGCCCAGGACATTAAAAATTCTCTCAACAGCTGGAATTACCTGGTTGTTTATGTAATAATCAGAATCGTAATTGTTTTCTTTGATTTCTTCCGGCAGCTTTGAACGGTTTCTTATTATATCGCTTCCTTGCAAAACAACAAACCTTATCATAGATCCAGGACCGACATTAACTCCCTGATTTTTTAGTCTTTGCGCAACAGCAACATGTGGGCCGCGGGCATAATAATCCGAAATTTCTTTTTGCAGTTGGGTATGTATTATCACCTTTTCAAGAATTATTTTTTTATTTCTCAGGTCATCAACGACTTTTTTGACATACTCTAAAGCCTTTTGATTATCACGCTCTTTTAATATGATTTCCAAAACGTTTTCCTGCACTTCTTTTGCAATCATCGACCAATTTCTCCTTACACTTTCAAAACCCTTGATTTTTAGCATCTTATTTTCATCAACAAGGGCATATTTTTTCTTCGCACCATAAGCACCCACTTTTGCCGATACAAATATTCCTGAAGGATAAAAACCATCAAATTCCAGCTCCATTAGTCCAGGAAGCTCCTGATTAATTTTTTCCGAGAATTTTTTAGCATCTTCTTTTGTTTTGTCTCCCAAGGTTGTGAATAAAGAGTCAGTATCCCCATAAATTACCTTAAATCCAGATTCTTCTGCTTTTGCTATGACATCTTTTATGTAATACCTTCCAAATGCAGTTGTTGCCTGTGCGCATTCTATCGAGTACCAACGGGCAGCAAAAAAACCCAGGTAACCATAAAAAGAATTTGCAAGAAGCTTTAAACTATTTTGTCTTGCATCCAAGATTGCAAACTTCTCATCTATCTGGTCTTTTATTATTTCCTTAATTCTTGTTCTCCGAGTTATCAAGTCTTCTATTAATGTTGGTATAAATCCTTTTTTTTTGCTGCAAAACCAGATTTTTTTATTATCCTCCATCGGTGCAGGAGTTGCTTCTTCTGCGCAACAACTGCAATTTATTGTTCCAGGGCTTATGTTATGTGAGCCTATTATTGTTGGGTACAAGCTACGGTAATCAAACACAACTATGTTGTCATATAAGCCGGGTTTTGGCTCAAAAACAAATGCACCCTTGTATGTCAGCAGCCTTCTTTTCATAATCTCATCATTTGAGGGCTTGTTTGGAGATATTTCATTAAAATTAAGGGCATGCCTCAGCAAATACCATTCAACTAACTGCGAAAAACCAAACCTGTTTACATCATATATTGTAAGACCTGTTATCTTGACCATTTCACTTATTGTTGGCATTAGTTTTTCAGCAAGGTTGTAGGATAATCTGGCATCGTTTAGGTTGTATTCACAGAATTCGTTGAGTTCTGTTTCATCGTCCCATGCTTTTGAAAGCTGGTTTAAGTCAACATCATGCTTTTTTTCACCAAGCAGTTCAGATGCAACAGAATTTAGATTATAGGTTTCTGTTTCTAGTGTACCGGATATTATTTTCCTTATAAACTTGAAGATATCAAGGTGTGTAATACCGGTAAGCTGTGCTGTGGTAACTTTTCCTTTGCTGACTTTTAATTCTGAAAAGTCTAACCCTAAATCAAGCTTAATCTTGTATTTGTCAGCCCTTGTTTTTATGTATGGAAGGTCAAAACCATCAGAAAAATATCCTGTCAAAATATCGGGTTTGTAAGTTTCAATCACTTCCTTGAATTTCTCTATTAACTGTGCTTCGCTGTCAACAAACTCAACATAATCTAAATCTGTCTTAAAGCGCTTCCATACAAATACCTTTTCGAAATCTTCTGCATAAAATGAGAGCATTATTATTGGATTTTTTTCAGGTTCAATCTCTCTGTAGAGCGGCGTATATGTCTCTATGTCAATGGAAAGGAGCTTTGGTTTTAGGAATGTTTCAGTTCCAAAAGCCTCTATTTTTTCTGCTTTGAAAACTGGAACTCTTAAATTTTGATTTCCAAAGCTTCCTTCTGCTTCATATAAAGTTAATGGTGTTATGTTTTTGTCTATTAAGAATCTCCTTGAAAATAAAATATCCCTTTCGTTTATTGCTTCAATGTTGCTTAGATTCTTTAATTCATGGCTTATAATCGGAACATCTCTTGGAAGTTTTGTGAAAACTTTTAGAGCATTAACCTCTTTGCCTAGATATCTCTTTTTTATTGTTTCAACGCGAGTTATTGAATATGTTTCATTATTCCTTGTGAGTTTGAAGTTCTTTAGTTGTTCTGCTATATCAAAACCCCTCTTGGGTATGACATAAAAATAAGGTTCAAAGTCATCATAAAGAACGCATATCTGCTTGTTGTCAGCAGTTCTTCCAAATAAGTGGATTACTGGCTTTTCATCTATGACTTTGTAGGTTACATCCAAAGGAAAGAACCTTATTTTATCCCCCATATTAACAGAGTAAGGTTTTTGAATATATAAAGGTTGGCGGTTTTTATGTATCTCACGATAAATTTATATATCTCTAAAAAAACTTCTATGTACTATAAAATGAACCATGATGATGAAGACTGGAAAAAGCAAATAGAAAAATTTAAAGTTGTTCAGAAATGCCCTAAATGCGGAGAGCTGGCATTGAACTATGTCGGAGGAAAGATTAAATGTTCTAAGTGCAGTTATGAACAAAATATGAAAAATATATATAGCGGAGGACATAAATAACTATACAAATAGTTTATGTCCTCCTGATAGAGTAGATGACCATTTGATTTTTCGAAAATTTACTTCATCTACTATACTTTACAAATGAATTGGGTGAGATTAAATGAGAATAAATAAGGAACAACGAGTTGGAGTTTTTGTAGATGTGCAGAACTTATATTATTCTGCAAAGAATTTGTATAAGGCAAAAGTTAATTTTGCACAGGTTCTTAGGGAAGCTGTGGCTGGAAGAAAATTAGTAAGAGCTATAGCATATGTTATAAAAGCCGATATTAAAGAAGAAAAGAGCTTCTTTGATGCCTTGGAAAAAATAGGTTATGAAGTAAGATCAAAGGACTTGCAGACATTTGCCGGAGGAGCTAAAAAAGGGGATTGGGATATTGGAATAGCCATGGATATGATTGAATTGGCTAATAAACTAGACACACTTATATTGGTAAGTGGAGATGGGGATTTTGTTGATTTGCTGCAACATTTAAGACGAGCAATGGGATGCAGGATAGAGGTAATGGCTATTGGACCTAGCAGTTCTGGCAAATTGAGGGAAGAAGCAGACGAGTTTGTAGATATTGATAAGAACAAGTCAAGATACCTAATCAAATATTAATTAGATGTTACTATGGGGTAGTGAAATAATAGAAAGATTTATAAAGAGGGAAATACATAGAATCTGTGTTTGAACTTGTAATAAGGCTATTAAGATGTATAAAAGACACAGCAACTGGGATGAGGACAAGTGGGATATTCATAGTGATAAAAGTAGCAGCGGCTATGCAGGCCATAGTTCAGGCGGTAATAGTGCTGGTTACGCTGGTCATAGTTCTAAAGATTCTGAGCAGGATTACCATAAAAATGAGATGTATAATGCTGATAAGCCAGATGGTGATAAAATAAAGGATTCTTATAGAGGTAATGAAGAGGAAGAAAAAAAGAAAGAAGAGAAAGAAGACGAAAAGAAAGAAAAAACAATTGTGGATGCGGTAGAGCAGGAAGAAAAATATCAGAAGAAAGAAGAACAAGAAGAATTTCAAGCAGTTGCTAAAGATATCCAGGGTAACAACATGCCTCAAGATTCATTGAATAATAAAAATAATAAAGAAACAAAGAAAAAAAATAATAAAAATATTGAAGAAGCTATTAACGAAGCAATAAAAGAAGAAAAGGAAATAGTGCATGTCGATTAAAATGTACCAGAACCCATTTACTCCCGGATATGAAGTTCTGAGCAAAAGCGGTTATAGTGCAGATTCTCATGGCAGCCTAAGCAATACTGCTACCCATCTTGTTACTAATGATTTTCCTGACTATACAGCAATGTTTTACAGCCCTACAGAGCATGAAACAATAACTTCAATAAAATACGGCAATTTTGAGCAGGATTATAGTAATTTAAGAGAAATACAACAATCCTTAAATGGACCTTCAATTGAATTTTATATTCCACATTCTTTTGATGTTGCGGATGGCGTTGGAAGGCAAGACATGCAGGTTGTAGACAAATTGAAAGAAAATTTTATGGAAAAGCCGCATAAGGAAGCATTAGAGGAAATTGAGAATGCCCAAAAACAAGTTAAAGGAAAAAATATAAAGATGATTCAGGTAGAAGATATTTTATTGTTAAGGAAAAGAAAAAAAACTATTATCTTTAAGGATAAATAGAACCAATAAAAACATATTTATATTTCTAAATCATTTCTTTAAATTATGACGAATAAAAAATTATTTACACTTATTGTTTCTATTTTAATGGTGCTTGCTGTCCCTTTTATTATCTACGGATTTAATTTCAATTCTGTCGCCTTTGATGAAGATTATTATAAAAAAGAATTTTCTAAATACAACGTTTATGGAAATCTAGAAAATTATGATATAGAAAAAATTAATAGCGATGTTTTAAATTATTTGAAAAATGAGAAAAATAATGAGCTAATTAAAAATGAATTCTTCAATGAAAGGGAAAAAATACATTTATTAGATGTAAAGAATTTAATTCAAACAATTTTTACAATATTTAATATTTCAATAATTTTATTTCTATCATTATTTATTTTATTGGTCTTATTATTATCACGGGAATTAAAGATTCCCAGGACACCAAAAATCTTTGATTTTTGCGCGAATTTTAATTTTAAAAAAATCACAAAAAAATTATTAATCATCTTGGTTATTGGATCCTTATTGACATTATTAGACGCTGTTATATTTTTTATTTTATCTAATTTTAATTTTAATTTTATTTTTGATTTGTTTCATAAAACTTTTTTTAGTTTTGGCACTTATACCTTTAACCCCGATTACGAAATCATTGTTGTGTTATATCCTCAGAATTTGTTTTTTGATTTTTTAGTTAAGATAATTTTTAATACAATTTTGTCGTCTATAATTATACTATTTTTTTCTATAATATCATTTTTTATTTTTTTTAAACTCATTTTTTCAAAATCTTTTCGAAAAATACTGACGACAACAACAAAAAACAGAAAGCTTTAAATACTACTTTTGAAATAAATTAGTTTTGATAAAATAATTAATTTTAAAAAAATGAGGGAATTTGGTCAACATTTGACGATAGATGCATCGTCCTGCAATAAGAGGAAATTGACTGATCAAAGTCTTGTTTACGATATTCTTAATAATCTTCCTAAGGAGCTGGGAATGCATAAGATGACACTGCCTCATGTTGTGAAGTGGTTGGACCCTGGCTCTACAATACCTGGAATCTCTGGCTTTGTCATGATTGCAGAATCCCATATAAGCATCCATACTTTCCCGGAAAAAGATTATGTTTTTATTGATGTGTTCTCATGCAAGGGGTTTGATGTGGATAATGCAGTTAAGTTACTGGTAAGATCTTTTGGAGCAAAAAAACATACTAAAAATATTGTAAATAGGGGCATGGACTTTCCCAGGAGCCATCCAGATCATATATATGGAGCATCAGAGCAATTGGCAAGTCCATAACCGGGATGTAACTTTTTCTAAGCAAAACTTATAAACTTTATAACCAAGCTTGTTATATATGGACATTATTGATGATATTAATAATGGCAAGAAAGAGATTATTAACTGTATAAAAAAATATGGTTCTGTGCGCGAGCACAATTACTGGTTCTTCTACAATCAGCAGAATGATTATGCAAAGGTATATTTTTTTAAATTCAATGATCGTGGATTACTCTCTGTAAGGTATAAAAGTGGCTTATGGGAGATTATCGGAGAAATACTTGCACCAGAAAATGAGAGATTGGAATCGTTTAAGAATTTTTTAAATTATGTTTTGATGGGAAAAAAGGATAAGAAAGTATTTGTTTTTGTTCCAGAAAAATTCTATAATGACATCAACAATATTCTAAAAAAATCGAGTATCTATAGAATGACTAACAGAGCTGATATTTACTATACGCCTGTTTTTAACCTGAAGAAATGGGATGAGAATTTGGAAGGTAGCAAATGGAAGAAATTAAGGAATGTCAAGAAACAGTTTTTAAAATTGCATAATGTTGAGATTATTCCGTCAAGAGAGATAGAGAAAGAAAAACTGAACAATGTTGTGCACCGGTGGAGGAAAAACAGGCCAAAAATAGAGAGAAATTACTATACAGAGATGTATCTTAATTTTATAAAAAATGATTTTGAAGGTACTGATATTGCTAGGTCGGTAGTTGTGGATGGCGAAGTCTGCACTATAACTTCAGGATGGAATATACCCAACAGCCAAAATTATTATTCTGCCATAGGTTTGTATAACTATAAACATAATGGTTTGGGAGAAATTGCCAATATTGATGATTTAATTCAGGTAAAGAAAAGAAATTTTTTGTTTGCCGACTTCGGAGATTCTACAGAATCGTTGCTGCAATTCAAGAAGAAATTCGGACCAGAATATTTTTATAAGACCTACTGGTTTCATATAAGGGGAAAATGAAAATCCCAATTTTTATTGAATTTAGTTGGGATTTTCAATGTTCCAAACAGGTTTGAAACAAATGAATTATATTAAATTTCCAAATAATTTTGGAGAGATAGAAGATAATATATCTAATTACGATGCCTCCAAGGCTATTATTTTGCCAATATCTTATGAAAAAACTACTACTTATGTAAAAGGTACTGGGAAAGGTCCAGGGGCTATTTTAGAAGCATCAAGAAACATGGAGCTTTATGATGAAGAACTGGATAAAAATATATGTGATGTTGGAATTTGCACTTTAAATGAATTAAAGATTGATGAAAAACCAGAGCTGATGGTCAATATTGTTAGAGAAAATGTTAAAAAATTAATTAGTGACAATAAATTTCCTGTTATTGTTGGTGGAGAACATTCAATAACTGTTGGTTGTGTAAAAGCTTTTGTTAGCTATAATGATTTTTCTATTTTGCAGCTTGATGCACATACTGACTTACGAGAAGATTATGATAGAACTAAATTCAGCCATGCATGTACGATGAAAAGATGCATGGATATATGCAAAAATATTGTTCAGGTTGGAGTAAGGAGTTTGGATTATGAGGAAGCTGTTTTTATAAAAGAAAATAATTTGAAAATTTTCTGGGCAAAAGACATTTTTGATAATGATGAATGGATACAGAGTGCAGTTTCAAAACTCTCAAAAAATGTTTACATTACTCTAGATTTAGATGTATTTGACCCATCAATTATGCCTTCTACTGGCACACCAGAACCTGGTGGTTTATTGTATTACCCCGTACTTAGATTTCTGAAGAAAGTGTTTGAGGAGAGAAATGTGGTTGGTTTTGATATTGTCGAGCTTTGCCCTAATGAAAATGATGTTAGTTCTGATTTTACAGCTGCTAAAGTTCTGTATAAAATGATTGGTTATAAGTTTGATAAAAAATAATTCTCAATGAAAAATAAATAATCAAAAAAATTTATATAATAGTTATATTATGATTTTTAATAAAATTTGACAAGGGGGTGCATTTGATTGAAAGTAATATATGACGTTGCAAAATATCAAAAAAAGATAAAAAACTCAATTAAAAAATATGGTCATTTTGCAGAGCATAATTATCTGCATTATCTGTATAATGAGACCGAGTGGGACAAAAATATTCTCTTTGATTTTGGCAATGATAAAATTTTATTAGCACAGTTATATGAAAAAAATAAGGTTTGGAGTCTCTTTCCTAATGGTATATTGTCACCAGAAGA
>CEPX01415059.1_pt1 | contig 11866 bp, 14 predicted proteins | sample 361361 | NCBI WGS metagenome assembly CEPX01 (sample SAMEA2619974, study PRJEB7988) | marine metagenome | biome: marine biome (ENVO:00000447); feature: mesopelagic zone (ENVO:00000213) & marine oxygen minimum zone (ENVO:01000065); material: "saline water (ENVO:00002010), including plankton...
TTCTCTGAGCTCTCTTTTTTCTTTCAGCTCTTCTTTGAGTTTTTCTTCCTCGGTTTTTGGCTGAACCATAATGCGTGTTATAACTAGTGAAAGAAGTATACTGATTACTATCGCTACATAGGTTATTTTTACAATTATTTCCGCGCCTATAATCCCGTAAGCCGGTATCAAAACCAATGGAGCTAAAGCTGCAGGCGAAACTCCTTTTGGAGCAATTAAACCAATTTTGATTTTTTCTGCAAGATTAAACTCTGAATTAAAAAGAACAACTATTACTGTTAGCATCCTTGCGAGTATAAGTGCTATTATTACTGCTATTATTTCCTGTCTTGTGAAAATCAAATCACTTACTTGGAATTGTGCTCCTAAAAGCACGAATACAAATAATGTTGAGATAAATGCTAATTCTGAATTGAATTCCCCTAAAAAAGTTTTTTTCGGAAAATTACCTGCATTTAAAAGTATGCTGCAAACTGCAACTGCCATTATTCCTGATCCTAATAATTGTTCCGAAATCACAAAAGTTGCTATTGCTATTGCCAATCCTAAAGTTTGGCTGTGTTCCAGTTTTGCATCTCTTAAAAGTTTTTTCCCTATAACTCCTCCTGTTGCACCAACTATGATTCCGATTGTAATCAGTAAAAATAATTTTGGAACATTAAGAAGCGCGTCTTCCGGGATTGCAATAAAATCAAGTAATAGTAAAGGAAGTATTACCGTTACCGGGGAATTGAACAAACTTTCTGCCCTTAAAAGTTCACCAACTTTATTTTCTTTTTTTGGGAGAGCTTGTGAAATAGCCGCAGGGTCAGTTCCTGAAAGTAAAACCCCAAGGAATGCTGCAGTTATAAGCGGGATCGGAAGCAAATAAAGTGTAGTTGTTGTGATCATTAAAGCTGTAAGCAGCACCCCTATTGTGGCCAGCATCACCAATGATTTTGAGTGCTTTTTTAGTTCTTCTACATTCAGATAAAACGCTGAACTAAAAACAACAAGTATTAATGCTACTGTTCTGATAATTTCCGGCAGAGGATCAAGACTTTTTACATCAATTATTCCGTAAGTTGCAAGTAAAGTGCCCCCTAAAATAAGCAGTACAATAAATGGTATTTTTGCCTTATCTGCAAGTTCTTTAAGAAAAAAACTAACAACCAGAATTATTGCCAACTGGCTCAAAACATCAAGCATGAACAACTAATGGTTTTCAGATTTTTAATCTTTTTCACTGCTATTTAAATTCTTTTTTAGGGTGAAAGCTTAATCAGCTGAGGGTTATGAAACTAATTATTAGTGAAAAAGCAATTGCAGGAAAAAATATTGCTAATATTCTTGCAGGAAAACAAGTGCCTTTAGCAAGTATTGGTTCTGCTCAGGCGTTCAGATTCAGTAAAGGAAATGAAGAGTATATTGTTGTTCCTTTAAGAGGACACATTGTTGATGTTGAATTTCCAAAAAAGTACAGTTACTGGGTTGGAACTGATTTAAAAAAATTAATTGATGCAGAAATCGAGTATGCGGGAAAAGAAAAGAATATTATTTTTGCTTTGAAATCAGCAGCAAAGGAAGTTGATGAGGTAATAATTGCAACAGATGCTGATAGAGAAGGGGAATCAATAGGAGTTGAGGCACTTAATTATGTTAAAACTTCAAACCCGAAAATAAAAGTTAAACGCGCTTACTTTTCCGCTATCACAAAAAGTGATATTGAGGATTCTTTTTCAAACCTTGTTGAGCTTGACCAGAATTATGCGGATTCTGCTGATGCAAGAAGAGAAATTGATCTTATCTGGGGTGCAGTATTAACAAGATTCATGTCTCTTGTTTCAGGAAAGCTCGGAAAAGAATATCTGAGTGTTGGAAGAGTCCAGACTCCTGCTTTAGCTTTGATAGTTCAGCGTGAAAAAGAAAGGAATGCTTTCAAGAATAAAAAGTACTGGGAACTAAAAGCACTTTTCAGTAAGGATTCTAAAACTTTTGAAGCAGATCATAAGAAAGGAAAATTTTGGGAGAAAGAAGAACCAGAAAAAATTCACAAGGTGCATGAAAAAGAAGGAATAGTAAAAAGCATTAAACGTTCAAAAAGAATTTTGAAAAAACCCACTCCTTTTAACACAACTGATTTTTTGAGACAGGCAACAGCTATTGGTTTTAGTGCCGGTCAGGCAATGGAAATTGCCGAATCTCTTTATCAACAAGGATTAACTTCCTACCCTAGAACCGATAACACGGTGTATTCAAAAACTCTTGATTTGAAAAAAATTTTGAAAGAAATTTTAAGAGTTCCTGATTTTAAAAAAGATGTGGAAACAATCCTGGCTAAACCTCTTAATCCTTCAAGAGGTAAAAAGGAAACCAAGGACCATCCGCCTATTCACCCTGTAACCGCTGCTTCTAAAGAAAAACTGAGTGAAAGGCACTGGAAAATTTATGAATTAATTGTGAGACGTTTTTTGGCTACTCTTGGAGAAGACGCAAAAACAGAAAACCAATCTATTGAGATTTTGCTTGGGAAAGAACCGTTTGTTGCTAAGGGACAGCGTATTGTTGATATGGGTTGGAAAGAAATTTATCCTTACTCAACAATTTCAGAGGTTATTCTTCCGTCTATGGAGGAAGGGGAAAAAGTAAACCTGAACAAACTTGATATGTTTGAGAAGGAAACTCAGCCGCCTTCTCGTTATAGCCAGTCAACTTTAATTAAACTAATGGAAGATCTTGGAATAGGAACAAAATCAACAAGGCATACAATAATTCAGAAATTATACGGGCGAAATTATGTTACTGGTGCAAAAGCCATTGAGCCAAGTAAACTTGCATTTGCAGTTATAGATTCTCTTGATACTCGTGATGTTGATGCGGTTAAAGCGGAAATGACTTCTTCTCTTGAAAAGGAAATGGATAAAGTAGCTGCAGGTAAAAAAACAAAGGAACAGGTTGTGGAAGATTCAAGAAAATTCTTGCATGATATTCTTGATAGGATGTTAAAAGATAAAAATGAAATCGGAACAGAGTTAAGATCTGCAGGAAGAGAAGATTCTATTGCTGGGGATTGTGACAAGTGTGATGGTAAGCTCCGGATGCTTATGAGCCGTAACAAAAAAAGATTTTTAGGTTGTACTGGGTATCCCAATTGCACCAATACTTATCCTTTACCCCAGAAAGGAAAAATAATTTTTACAACTAAACTTTGTGAAACCTGTCAAAAACCAGTGATAAAAGTTGTTGGCACAAGGTATAAGTTTGAAATGTGTATTAATCCTGATTGTGAAACTAAAGCAGAGTGGAAAGCAAAAACTGCTAACAAATTCCAAAAGAAGAAAGCCTGATTATTCTGTGTATTGTGGCCTTTTCAGAAAAAAAGTTATTAGTGCCAGCAAAATTAGTGATGTTATAATTACAACCATAAAAAAACACGTGTGAGAAGATTGCAATATGGAGGTTGGAGTTATTAGCTAATTTGTTTCCAATTAGCTTGGTGAGCCTAACCCCAACCTCTTAATTGCTTTTGGTTTGATTCACTTTTTAGGATTGGATCCCCCCGATTTTTTATTACAATATAATTGAATCCGTTTTTGTTAATATATATTAACAACGGTTTAATGTATTTTTTTTACATCTATTAATAAATTATATGTGCTAAAAGTATATTGATTGTTATGGCAAGTGTAATGAAAGTAGGAGATGAGGTTCGTCTTAATATACTTTCCGCGCTGTTAAAACAAAATTCGGTTTCTCCTAATATTAAACAGTTACAAAAATACACCGGCTACCATAAGGCCACTATAAAGTCGTCACTGGATTTTTTGATTAATGAAGGCCTGATCACTGGCTATGGACCCAAGGTAGATTTTAGGAAATTTGATTATAAGCTTGAGGTGCTTGTTTTAATGCAGGCTGATTTAACAAAAAAAGAATTCTTCAAAACTTTTCTGGATGAAATAAAAAAAGACCCGCACCTTTATTCTCTTACCAGCCTTGCAGGTTCTGGGAATTACAATCTTGTTGCAAGACATATTTACGAGGATATTGAGACATTCCATGAGGCCGTTAATAAAAAGTATTTTGAAAAACTTGACGGTATTCACGATTTTATGAAGCGAAGAGACATTGTTTATGTTACTGAACCATATTTCAAAATGGAATCAAGAACCGGAGCTATGATAAAAATTCTCAGAGAATCAAGAGGTTATGATTAATGAAAATTGAAATAGATCTTACTAAATCAATTCAGGAAAATGCCAGTTCTTATTATGGCTTTTCAAAAAAAGCAAAGAAAAAACTTAGTGGTTTAGCAAAAGGAATGCAGGAAGTAGATAGGAAGATTTCAGAAGAAGGGAAAACCAAAACTGTTCAGAAGAAGCTTGTGAAAAAAAGGGAAAAGAAATGGTATGAAAAATTTCACTGGTTTTTCACAAGCGAAGGTTTTCTTGTTGTTGGCGGAAGAGATGCAAAAAGTAACGAACAGGTTGTAAAAAAAATAATGGAACCTAAAGATGTTTATTTCCACGCCGACATTCAGGGAGCGCCGCATACAATTCTGAAGGCAGACGGAAAAAAACCAGGAAAAAGTTCAAAAGAGGAAGCAGCGATTTTTGCAGCTTCATTTTCCAAGGCATGGCGTGAACAATTATCCGGAATAGATGTTTATTCTGCTAACCCTGATCAAGTAAGCAAAAAAGCTCCGAGTGGAGAATCTCTTGGAACAGGTGCTTTTATGATTTATGGAAAAAGGGAATGGTTCAAAAAAACCCCTTTGGAGTTTGCAATAGGGTTTAAGAAAGTTGAGGATTCTATTGAAATATTTTCGGGTCCTGAAAGGGCAGTGAAGAAGAATTCAGATTATCTGGTTAAAGTTTTTTTTGGAAAGGACTCTAAGGGAGTTTGTGCAAAAAAGCTCCGCAAACAATTTTTAGACAAATCCGGTCTAGAGGCAAGGCTTGAGGATATCGAGTTTTTGCTTCCTTCCGGGGGTCTTTCTTTGGGAAAAGCCTAAATGATTAGTTATATTCTTATTACTTTTCAAGAGTTGTTCCTTTATGGTTGAAAAATCTAAAAAACAGGTTAACCTGAGGGTTGAAGATCCTGATCCTAGCCATGTTGGCAGGAACATTATTACTCTTGACAGGAAGACCAAAGAAGAATTAGGGGTCACTTCTGGAGATATTGTTGATATTACTGGTTCTCAGAAGACTGCTGCGGTTATATGGCCTGCTAGGCAGGAAGATGAGGGTAAAGGTTTGATTAGAATGGATAATCTAATCAGAAGAAATGCAGGAGTTGGCCTTGGAGAAAAAGTAGTTGTTAAAAAAGCGGAATTTGATGAAGCAAAAAGAGTTGTTCTTGCTCCAACACAGGAAGTTAGGATTATTGCTTCAGGCTATGATAGAATTCTTAAGAAAAATTTTATTGGAAGGCCTTTGCATAAAGGAGATAGAGTTCTCATTAGTGTTTTTGGATCTGGTTTTATTTATCAGGTTATTGATACTAACCCTCGGGGTATTGTAAAGGTAACTGATTTTACTCAGTTTGTTCTGAAAGAAGAACCAGTTAAGGATGCTCTTGCAGGTATTCCAAGAATTGCTTATGAAGACATTGGGGGTTTGGGAGAACAAGTGCAAAAAGTAAGAGAAATGATAGAGCTTCCTATGAAACATCCTGAAATTTTTAGAAAACTTGGAATAAGTCCGCCAAAAGGAGTTCTGCTTTATGGTCCTCCAGGAACCGGAAAAACTCTTTTGGCTAAAGCAGTTGCTAACGAAACCCAGGCGCATTTTATTTCAATCAGTTCGCCAAGTATTATGAGTAAGTTTGTTGGGGAAGCTGAGGAAAGAATCAGGGAAGTTTTTAAGGAGGCTGAAAAGAATGCTCCGTCAATTATTTTCTTTGATGAAATTGATGCTATTGCTCCAAAAAGGGATGAAGTTGTTGGAGAAGTTGAAAGAAGAGTTGTTGCCCAGATACTTTCAGCAATGGATGGTATGGAAGCGCGAGGACAGGTAATTGTTATTGGTGCAACCAATAGAGTAAACAGTATTGATGAAGCTTTAAGAAGGCCTGGAAGATTCGATCGGGAAATAGAAATTGGTGTTCCTTCCAAAAAAGATCGTTTGGAAATTTTTCAGATTCATACAAGGGGCATGCCTCTTGCAAAAGATATTGATTTGAATTATTTTGCAGGAATAACTCATGGTTTTGTGGGAGCTGATTTGGAAGCTTTAGCAAAAGAGTCCGCTATGAAAGCTTTGAGAAGATATCTGCCAAAAATTAATCTTGATGATGAAACAATTCCCACTGAGGTTTTGGAAAGTTTAGAAGTTAATAAGGATGATTTTTTAGAAGCTTTGAAAGATGTTCAGCCTTCTGCATTAAGAGAGGTTGCAATTGAGGTGCCTAATATTAAGTGGGACCAGATTGGCGGTTTAGAAAAAGTTAAGGAAGAATTAAAACAGGCTATTGAATGGCCACTAAAGAATCCTAAAAGTTTTCAAAAAATGGGGATTAAGCCTCCAAGAGGAATTTTATTTTATGGCCCTTCAGGAACCGGTAAAACTCTTTTGGCTAAAGCAGTTGCTACTGAATCAGAAGCCAATTTTATCAGCATAAAAGGCCCCCAGTTAATTTCTATGTGGGTTGGTGAATCAGAAAAAGGAATCCGGAAAATTTTCCAGAGAGCAAGGCAGGTATCTCCTGTTATTATTTTCTTTGATGAGTTTGATGCGATTTCCTCAAGGAGAGGAGCAGGTGACAGTTCAGGTTCTGGTGAAAGAACGGTTAATCAGCTTTTAACTGAACTTGATGGTGTTGAGGAACTTAAAGGAGTTGTTTTTGTTGCAGCTACTAACAGACCTGATTTAATAGACCCTGCATTAATGCGTCCTGGCAGGATAGATAAAATTATTCATATTCCTGCTCCTGACATTGATGCAAGAAAAAGTATTTTAGAAATACATTCTAAGAATGTTCCTTTGGCAAGCAATATTGATTTGGACGAACTTGCGCGGAAAACTGAAGGTTATAGTGGTGCTGATATTGAAGGTTTGGTAAGAGAAGCGGGACTGATTTCTTTGAGAGAATCAAATCTAAAAGCAAAAGAAATTAAACTTTCTCATTTAGAGGAAGCAATGAATAAGATAACTCCTTCTATAACCAAGGACACGATTGATGCTTATAAAGCTTTTAGAAGTCAGGTTGCGCAAGCATTCAAGCCTAGTTATGTAAGATAATTAGTCTATTTGCCCTGCAATATCGCATAATTCAGAAGTGTTTCCTTCCGCAATAACAATCCCTGTGGATTCAGTACAAGTATCTTTCTTGTCAAATTCTGGTTCACAGTAAATTAATTTAAAATCAAAATCGCCAGGGGTTTCCACATTTCTTATATCCCAGACCTGGCCCCTGAATGTGCCGTATTTTGTATGGCTGTATTGTAATTCTTCCCAAAGCACCTGGTTTTTGGTATAATTATCCTGAATTGTTTTAACCTGCGCTTTATCAAGTTCATCAATTTTCATCCAGACTTTTGCTCCGTAAGTTGGTCTGTTATCGGTGTTGTTTCTAATCCTATACATCCAGTTGTACTTTTGAAATAAACCGTCATATTCACAGTATTTAAGTTCAGCATTAAAATCAAATTTACTCTGAGGTTCAGGTATAGGTTCTGGTGTAGGAATTATAGGGGCAGGTTCTATTACTGGTTCTTCAGGTTCTGGCTCAGGTTCCGGCTGTGGTTCAGGTTCATCACAAGAATCAACTAAAGTAAATCCTTTTGGAACATCGCATGGAGTTGGAAATTCACTGCAAGTTCCTTCAGGGGAAACAGCAGGAGTTATTACTTGTGCACATGCGGTTAATGGATCTTGGTTTTGAGTACACCCAGAAAGAGCAATAAACGAAATTAGAATTGCAATAATTATTTTTTGCATGAATTAATTAGTCATGAACTGTTTTTAATAGTTAGAGTATTGAGAAAATTGTCAAATAAATAGGGAAGAATAGAACTCCCGAAGCGGCTATCATCATTGTTAATACCCAAGCTCCTTTGTTCCACATAAAAACCTTGCTTCCATCTAAAGGAAAAACAGGTATCATGTTGAATGCTGCTAAGAAAAAGTTTACAAACATCGCAGAAGCAATTATCTGTGCTAAAAATTCAGAAGGGTTAGTTAATGCAAGTATTAAACCAAATCCTAGAACAATGAGTAAGTTAGTTATTGGGCCTGCTATTGAAATTATTCCGTTTTCTTTTACAGTTATACTTTTACCAAAAACGTAAACTGCTCCCGGTGCTGCAAACACAAAAGAACCATTTGTAAAAATAGCCAATCCTATTGCCAATAATAATCCCTGTCTCCAAGCCCTGAATTCTGCTTTAGCTCCATAATGAATAGCAACATACTTGTGGGCTAATTCGTGGAGTATAAATCCTGTTCCAACTGCAACCAGCATTATTGCCAGCTGTGATATGAAAGCATTAAACCCATTAACTGAGAATATTCCTAAACCAACCCATGCAAATGCAAAGCTAACAGTTAACCAGCTAATGATTAAATCATTTCTTTCTCTTTCAGCCATGAGATTGATTTTGCTTCAAAAAGAATATAAATTAGACTTTGAGGAGATTAGTGTTTTAATTTTTCAACTTTTCCAGTTTTTTCTCAAGTTCAGTATAGAGAATTGTTTTCTTTTTTTTATTTAGTTTGAATAGTTTTTTTGATATTGCTTTTTCAGCGATTGTGAAAATGTAATTGGTTTTTATTACGCTTTCTTTTATTGCTCCGTCTTCTTTTGTCAATGGAATTCCTTTCATTTCAAGGTTGCTTGTTACTCCTGCGACCACTATGTTTGTAAAATCCTCGAATAGTACTACTGCAGGTCTTTTTTTTACTTCTACAGAATCAGTAAATTGTAACTGTGTTAATATAACATCTCCGGGGTTAAGCATTTTCCCAATCCTCATCTTCCTTGTTGTCCCAGAGTTCAGTCATTTTTTCCTGTTGTATTTTATGCAAGTACTCATCGTATTGTCTTTTATGTGCTTTATATGCGTCAAGCATATTTTTGATTAACTCTGAGTAAGTTTGGCGTGAATATTTTTTTGTTTTTTTAAGTTCATCAACAATTTTCTTTTCTATTTGGATGGTGGTTATATCAGTCATTATCTCACTATAGTTAGTATATAGTGAACTATATAAAACAGTTTCTAATAATCTCATAATATCGTCAATCAACGTAATGTTTAAAAAGTGTTTTTTACCTTATTTCATAATGTTTGGAGAAAAAGCCCAGATTTCAATCGAACTTATTATCGTTCTTGCTGCTGTTGTGGCAATAGTTCTTCTTTTGGTTTCTCAGCTCCAGAAAACAGCTGAAAAAGGCACAAAGGTATTTGATAAGAAAACGAATTTAATTTTCAAGGAAATAGAAGACATATGAATTCAAAGGGCCAGTTAAGTATTGAGTTTCTTTTACTTTTGGTTGCTGTTCTAGCTTTCTTGTCGGTTTTCACATCAGCATTTTCAGATCTTGAACAGTCTTCTTTATTTGCAATTGATGTTCAAAATGCTAAGCGTTTTGTAAATGAATTAAACAATTCAGCAAAAACACTTTCTTTATTAGGGGAAGGTTCAGAAAAGTATTTTTCTTATAAAATAATTACTGAATGGGAACTAAGCAATTCTCCGGCGGTTTTAACAATTTACTCCGAGTCAGGGAAAAACATTTCCTTGCAGATTTCAGAAAGTATATTTCTAAAATCCTCAAAAAAATTCAAAAATAAATTAAATCTTGTTTTAAGAAAAGAAAACGGAAAATTAATTCTGGACTGAAAGTCTTATTGTTTCAATTTTTCCTTTATCAAATCTTTTTATTTCTCCCGAAATAACATCTTTGTTTAAATCACCTATATATTTTTCATTGTTTATTGTAATTCCGAATTTATTCCCATTCAGAAAAAGTTCAGCATCTTTTAGCATTTCTTCTTTTCCTGAATCATTTCTTGTCCAGATAATAAGCAGATCACTTTCTTTTTGCTGAACAAATAAATCCTTTCCGGAAAAGTTTTCATTAATGGGCGTTATAGCAATCAACAAAACAATCACTGAGAACGACAGTAATGCCTCTATTGAGAAGAAACCATTATTCTTCACAAATAACAAGTCCCAGAATTGTTTTTTGTTCTAAAAAGTCTTTCATAACAACAAATCTTTCAACAACTAAACAATTGTTTTTTTGTTTGTTAAAAAAGTATTTTACTCCCTGAGTATTCCGTTCGTAAATTCCTGAAAGCCAATAATCCCCAAAATCAGTTTCCGGAATTTTCTTTAAAAGAGATGCATCAATAACATTTTGCTCTACTCTTTGCTTTTCAGAATTAAAATAAGCTGCTCCTTTCCATGGCTCTTTTTCATTCCGGTTTTTTACAATAGATTCAGAAAGGGTTAAAGCAAATAACTCTTTGTTACTTTCCTTTGTATTTTGAATTTGATTTTGTGCAAAATAATTAAACGAAATAAAAATTAGTGTTAATGACAACAATAATATTGAAGCGGCAATAACAGCATCTATGCTAAAAATCAGTCCTTTTTCCATAATGATTTTCAACTCCTATTATAACTCCGTTTTCTAAAATCTGTATTTCACTTGAGATAATGTTTCTTTTATTACAGGTCAAATTTTCATTTAGTTCCCCGCCTGAGTGGGCATAATACATGTTTACTAATGCAGTGCATTCTGAAAAAGCAGTTTTTTCAATAAACTTATTTTTCAAAGAATTTGTGTTTTCTATTATTTTATTTTCTGCTCCAACAATAAAAACACTAAAACTAAGTAAAAGTAAAATAGCTAAAATTATTTCAGTTGAGTTCATACAACCACTCTTGTTATTGAGTAATTAATAGGGATTCTGAAATAATTTGAAAAATTTCCATTAAAAATTTTTGCACATGGGAAAAGATCGTAATTAATTCCTCCACTGATTGTATATTGTATTATTGTAAATTCGCCTTTAGGAATTGCTGAAGCTGAAGTAATTGTCGTTAAGTTCTCAATGTTTAAATTTTTGACTTTGATTTCTTTTCCGAGAAAATTTTCTTTACAAATTCCTGTGTTTTCCAAACCAAGTTCTTTGAACGCTTTTATTATTTCTAAATTTATTTTAAGTTTTATTGTTTCAGCATCAACAGGGTTTGAGACATTTGTTTCAAAACTATGTTCTATTGCTTTGTCTAAGAATAGTTCTGCTTCTGTTCTTTCAAATCCTGTTTTTCCTATTGCTATTAGTTTGCTTTCAGTAGAATTATGTTGGACAAATATTCCATTTTCTGCACTATTAAACAAGAGTAATGCTTCTACTGCCAGAAGCAGTACTATTGCTCCAAAGAAACCTTTAGTATTCATTAATTAATTAGACTAAAAAACAACTATAAATATTACGTTGATTGACGATTTATTAATTATTTCCATTCGCAGTCTTTTAATCCGTCTTTCTGCAGATCAAATGATTCACAGGAACCTTGGTCATTTAATTCTGCACATACTTCTTCCAGAACTCGTATATCTTCAATTTTTGAAAAGCATTTAATGATTTTTGCAGAATCTAAACTTGGTCCTGCTGTTATTTCTGCAGCTTCATTGCCACCAATCTCAAACGGATTAATAGTTGCCCTGTCTTGTGCCGATTCAGCCATCATAGGGCTTTGTAATTCCTGAAATCCTATTACTGAAAACAGCACAATCCCGATTAAACCAATTACTATTGTTGAGGATAATATGATTAGTATGTTTGATTGTTTTTCTTTTGGCTGAAGTATTTGTTTTCCTTTTTTTGTTAATGAATAATATTTCCATTTCCTTCCTTCATCTTTAAGTT
>CEPX01415058.1_pt1 | contig 11865 bp, 8 predicted proteins | sample 361361 | NCBI WGS metagenome assembly CEPX01 (sample SAMEA2619974, study PRJEB7988) | marine metagenome | biome: marine biome (ENVO:00000447); feature: mesopelagic zone (ENVO:00000213) & marine oxygen minimum zone (ENVO:01000065); material: "saline water (ENVO:00002010), including plankton...
ATGATAGTCGAATCATAAAGACACCTAAAAGTACTTATTATTATCAACCTGATACAATTAACCAAGGTGTTACCTATTTTGCAATTGTACCTAGCCACAAACTATATGTTGCAATAGGAATAAGATGTGGAAGGAATCTTGGAAATTTTTCTCCTACAACAATTATTGAAGATGCAATTGAAGATTTTCAAGAAAAAGGATTAAACCCTTTTGTTTCAAATGTTCAAAAAATTCCTAAAGGATTCTTAAATTTGAAAGATTAAATCATTCCTTACCATTAATTTCTATTACATCATAAAGCCTATTCCCATAATAAGGAGATAAAACAAAAGAAGATCCTTTCTTTCCAATAATAATATTTGTTCCATATAAAAATGAGTTTAATCGTTCTTGAGGAAAAGGACTAAGTGCAAGTCCATCCTCTTCTACACGAGTACTAAAGGTACAAATAGTATTTGGATCCTCTAAATAATGATGAGGTATTGTGCTAATGGTAAAATCAGTTCCAAAAGTATTATCTAAAAAATCCACTACAACTTCTCTATTCTCTCTTTTCCATCCCTTACATATTTTTTCAGATAAACCATGCATGATACTTTCTAATTTTCTAATCTCTTCCTTTGATTTCCCTACACATTGTAAAACTATTCTGTCACCAATATACACCAGCATAAGAGGTCCTAACATTAGATCTCCCTCTTTATACACTTCTAAATCTTTCCTGACCTTTTCATCACGATCATACTCAAATGGAATTAATTCATACCCTTCATCAGATTTTTGAATTACTCCAGATACTTCTTCTTCAAAATTTAAATCATTTAAAAGTCCTGGATTATTTTGTAAAAATTCTTCTAAAGACTCAGATTCCTTAGTAAATCTCTTATGAAATTTACTTCCTAAGACCATTGATTCAATTTTTTTATTATGTGTAGCTACTTTATCTTTCCAAGTATTGTATTGTTTTTCATATTTTCCTATGGAGTCTTCCAATAAACTTTCATCTGAGATCTTCTCAGTATCTTCATGAGGGTTACTTTTTTCAATTTCAGCTTTCTCCATATCAATCATAAGAGTATCAATACTCATCCGTTTAGTCATCAGATAATTAAACTCGCCAATTTCTCTAAAAAAATTTATGTCATGATTATAGGCAACAGCAAGATATGCTTTTTCATTAACTTTATCCCAAAAGTCATCCCATTTTACTAAATAATTTTTTAAAAACCTTATATGTCCATCAGAAGATTCAAATTCTTCCCTTGAAACTCTAAAATCTCTTGGAGGAGAAATAGGATTCTCAAGAATAGATCTAATTTTATTAGAATAACTGCCTAATTCTCTATGATCAGCTAATTCTTTTTCAGAAGGAGACATTTCTCTTAATTTTACTATTCTATCAGAAAAATATGTTTGAATTTCATCCAAAACCTCTGATTGAGCAAAATATGCCACAGTATTTCTAACTAAGTTATAACTCTTAGGAACTATGGTATTGAAAGGATGCATTAACCCTATTAATGATAACAAACATGCTGCTAATTTCATCCTAAATTTTTTCTTCATAGGATTTGATTCTAATTCACAACTTATTGCACGAGGGGAAAATAAATTTCTTCTTAATGTAGGTGTGCTCATTTTAGAAGGAAATTTTATACTTTATTTAAACTTTTACAAAATTAACTCAATTAACTCAAAATTGAATATAGGAATTAATTGTTATTACGAGATATTATCATACGTTTAGGTTCACTATTACCCTTATAGGGAACAACCAAAAAAGCTTCTCTCACTCTTGAAATTGCTATATCAATTCCATAAAGGAAAGAAGTTACTTTATTTTGAGGTGATGGACCTATAGATTTATGATCTTCTCCTACATGAGTATGAAATGTGCAAATAGTATCTGGATCTCTTAGATGTTCTATGGGTATAGATGAATAGGAAAACTCACTTCTTAAACTTTCTTTAATATAATTTCCTACCTTTGCTCTATTTTTATATGAGCTTCCTAATCTAATAAGATTAGTAAACTCATCGAACCTTGTTTTTATTTCTTTTATTTCTTCTTCACCTTTTCCTGTGGATTCTAATAATAATCTATTACCAAGATAAAGCAACATCATAGGTCCTAAATATCTATTTCCATCAATATACTTATCAACATCTTCGATGATAGTTTCATCATCACTATCTTCAAAAACAAAAAACCTATACCCTGAATCAGTTTTTTTAATTACTCCACCTATTTGTTTTTCAAAACTTAAATTATTTAGATGATCTTGATTATCAGTTAAGAATCTTTCTAAAGATTCATACTCTTTTTTTAATCTTTCATCATATTCCTTCCCTAATAGCATTCTGTCAGATCTTTCTGCAAGGGCATCTAACTTTCTTTTTAATTTATTATAGGGAGATTTATCTTTTCCTAATAATTCTTCAATAATTTCTTCATCTTTTTTGTCTCCATCTCCTTGTTTTTTTCCTATTTCGACTAAAATTGAATCAAGATCTCTAATGTGATCTGCATATTCAGAATAATCCCTAATATCTATTAAAAAATCAACATCATCATTAAAAGAAACTGCTAAATTAGCTTTTTCTACTAAAATATCTCCATTTGTTTCCCATTGTCTAATATATTTTTTAAGAAATTCTAAAAGAGTATCAGAATCATCAAATGTGATGAGTTCAGGAAGATAGATTGTTTTTTCTGCCCCTTTATTTTCTGAATCTTGTGTTGAAGGATCATCAGAGGAGCTAGTTTCTTTAGGAGGATATTCTCTATTTTCTGAGGGAGCCATAACTAATCTCGTTTCTAACTTATTTGAAAAATATTCATGAAATCGATTTAATGAAGGTTTTTGAAAAAAATTTATAAGTGCATTTTCGCAGTGTCTTATTGGAATTTTATATATTAAATTATTTGGATATAGATTCATTAACATACTCAAACAAGCAACTAATCCCCCTGTTCTTAATTTCTTCCTTCTAGGTTTTACTTCTAACTCACATTCAATAGATTTAGAAAATAATGGCATTCCATTTAATCCAGGTATTCCCATTTTTGATAGAAATTTATAAGGTTATTTAAAACTTTAGATAAATAAAGGTAAGAAAACTAGAGATACAATACTCATTAATTTTATTAATATATTTAAGCTTGGTCCAGAAGTGTCTTTGAAAGGATCTCCTACAGTGTCTCCTACAACAGCTGCTTTATGTGCATCAGAGCCTTTACCGCCATGATTTCCTTCTTCTATGTATTTTTTAGCATTATCCCAAGCTCCACCAGCGTTTGCTTGATTTATAGCACAAACAACACCAGAAACTAAGGAACCTACTAATAATCCTCCTAAGCCTTCTACACCAATAAGATAACCAGTCAGGATGGGAACTAACAGACCAATTAAACTTGGAACAATCATTTGTTGTAAAGCTGCATTAGTAGAGATTTCAACACATTTTTCATAATCAGGTTTTGCTTTACCTTCCATTAAACCTTTAATAGTTCTAAATTGTCTTCTAACCTCTTCAACCATTTTTTTAGCTGCTATACCAACAGCTTCCATAGTTAAAGCAGAGAAAAGATATGGGAGCATTGCTCCAATTAAAATTCCAATAAATGTTTTTGGTTTTAAGACATCAATAGATGTTAAATTTGCAGTTAGTGCAAATGTTGAAAATAATGCTAATGCAGTCATAGCAGCAGAGCCTATTGCAAAGCCTTTTCCAATAGCTGCAGTGGTGTTACCTGCTGCATCTAATTTATCAGTATTTGCTCTTACTTCTTTTGGGAGATGAGCCATTTCTGCTATTCCTCCTGCGTTATCAGCAACAGGGCCATAAGCATCAACAGCTAATGAAATTCCTAAAGTTGCTAACATACCAACTCCTGCTAAAGCAATTCCATAAAAACCAGCTAATGAATATGCAATATAAATAACTGCACTAATAACTAAAACAGGTAAAACAGTTGATTTGTAACCAACACTTAAACCTTGAATAATGTTTGTTGCTGCACCAGTATTGGAGGCCTCAGCAATTGCTTGTGCGTGTTTTGCTTCTTCGCTTGTATAGTGTTTTGTGATTAGTCCAATTAAAACACCTGAAACTAATCCTGCTACAACAGCGTAAAATAATGTGAATGATCTGAAAAATCCAAATGTTAAAATTCCTGATAAAATTATGAAAATTATTGATGAAGCTACTAGTCCTTTCATTAAAATATTTGTAGGGTTCTTTTTTCCTCTTACAAAGAAAATTCCAATAACAGAAGAAACAATTCCTAAACCTGCTAATGCTAAAGGATACATTAAACCTTTTTCTTGGAAAGCTGCTAAACCTAAAGCCATTGCAGCGATAATTGTTCCTACGTAACTTTCAAATAAATCTGCACCCATACCAGCAACATCTCCAACATTGTCTCCAACATTATCTGCTATTACTGCTGGGTTTCTAGGATCATCTTCAGGAATTCCTTTCTCAACTTTTCCAACTAAATCAGCACCTACATCTGCAGCTTTAGTGAAAATACCTCCACCTACTCTTGCAAATAATGCAACAGTGGATGCGCCTAATGAGAAACCGAAAATAAATGATGGATCTTTGAAAATAAAGAATACAATTAAAACTCCTAATAAACCTAAACCAACAACTGAGAAACCCATAACAGCTCCTGAGAAAAACGCTACCTTTAACGCATCTGTTAAGGATTTAGTTGCTGCTTGTGTTGTTTTAACATTTGATTTAGTTGCAGTAAGCATACCAATAAAACCAGCTGCAACACTTGTTACTGCTCCAAAGATAAATGAGACAGCAGTTTGAATATTAATAAAAACTCCTAAAAGGATTGTTATAATAATTGCAACAATAGCTAGAATTTTATACTCTGCTTTCAAAAAAGTCATTGCTCCTAATTTAACAGCGCTTGAGATTTCTTGCATCTCTTTGTTTCCTGCGTCTGCTTTAGAGATACTATTGTTTAAGAAATAAACAACAATAAACGCTAAGATTGGTGCAAGTAATAATACGTATGTCATTAATGTAATGGATTTTATGGTGGTATATAAAGTTTTTGATTTAATAAACTATATAATGGAAAAATACGCCGTGGCCCGGATTATGAAGCGTGACGACTACATAAATTAGTCGACACTTACTTCGGGTAAGAGGATTTCGCAAAAGCTCAATCCTCTGACGCTCAAGTTTAAAAAAAAGAATAAAAACGCCAGCGCCCGGATTTGAACCGGGATATCCAAAAGGAAACAACCGTTCCAGGGTTGCGCAGTTTCCTGCACCAAAATGGTGTACCAGGTTGTGCCACGCTGGCGTGAAATTGTAAAAAGCCTGCTTATTTATAAAACTTGCTTAATACTAACATTTAAAAAAGATAACAAAACTCTATTTGTATGGATCCACAAAACAAACGATATCTCATAGTTCAAGCTGATGATGCTGGATTATGGGTTGCTGTGAATAATGGAATTTCTCAAACTATAAATAATGGAGTTGTAAACTCTGTTAGTATGATGGCAACTTGTGCTAATTATAGAGGAATGGCTCAAGTTGTTGGGAGTCATGATCATGTTTCTATGGAAGTGCATGGTGTTGGAACAGCTGAGTGGGATTCTTATTCTTGGAAACCACTTACTAGAGCTGTGTGTTTAACTGATCCTAAGACAGGGTTTATGTATAAAAGTGAAGCAGATGTGTTAAAAGCATTTAATCAATCACAATTATCTCAATACAGAGGTGAATTAAATGCACAAATTAGTGCAATATCAACATATGGAGAAGTATCTTCATTAAATACTCATATGAATACTTGGTTTGCAAATGCGCATCTTATGGCTGCTTATTTAGAATCAGCAAGAACCAATAATATCTTACCAATGCTTATGAAACCAGATTCTAGATTTATGAAACAACAAGTAGAATATTTTAAGGGGGGTAAGTTTGAAGAGGGCCTTAAAGCAACTTTATGTGTTTTAGATAGTTTAAAAGATAAGGAATTCATGCTAGATGATATGGTTATTAGAGTTGATGGATTAGATTATACAACAAGAATGGAAGATTATAAGAGAGAAATTGGTGGTTTTGGTGTTGGAGTTAATCAAGTTTCTATTCATCCTGGAACATTAGACAATGTTAATGGATTTTATTTACCTGATATTATGGGAGAAGAACGTGCTACTAAAAGAGATTTAGATAGACAAATATTTACATCAGATGAAATGAGAGATTTTCTTGAAAGTGAAGGATTTGAGTTAATTAATTGGGCTCGTGTGAAACAATTTGTAGACGAAAAAAGTGATTAATTCTAGATAAGGTTTATTACATATTTGTAACCACAAAATAGTAACTTTTATATAAGGTAAAAAAATCGCTATATCCACATGGGATTATTCAAAAGAGTAAGAAATAAAGCATTAGACATTACATTAGGCACATATTTAGGTATAGCTGCTACTCTTGGAGTTTTAGCAGCACCATTTATTTCTCCAAGTCAAGCATCTGCAGAAGAAGCAAGAAACAGAGTTGTTAGAATGCATGATGTTAAGGAGTGGAATGATAAGCCTAAAAAAGAAATTCATGCAATGGTTGTTCCTTATTTGAGGGATGCAATACCCAAACATATTAATTCTTCGAGAATACAATTTATTAAACCAGGAGAACAATCTGCTGTTATTGATGGAGATTTACATTTACGATATCAAATAGGTTATGGAAACGCTGGAAAAAACGCAGAGGGAAAAGATAACCTTATTATCTATTTTTTATTAGAATCAAATTATGTAGGACCAAATGCTGGTTCTCCTTCAATTCGCCAAAGAGCTTCAGCATTATTAACACAAGCAAATCCTCTTAAAACAGTATTAGCTAATGCTATTAATAATACTGTTATTAATATTAGAGACCAAATTCCAAGAGCTGTTCATGCAACTTCTAGTGAAGTGAGAGGGAGAGAAAATGGGGATACACTTGAATTTTTAGTTGCGGATAAAAAAGTTTTCTCAGATATTAAAGGAAAGGATCCAAGAGAAAATTCAATGAAGTATAGTTTAGGATTTACAACAGTAATAGGATCAGGTAAAAACAATGGAGGTTTCATCTATGGATTTAATACAACTAATGATATTGATAGAATGGGTAGATTAAAATGGATTTTTCAAACCATGCAAGGATTTAGTGAATTGTCTTATCATTGCAATGAAGCTTATGGAGAATTAGTTGATATGAAAATAATTCAAAGAAAGGGAAAAGATCCTTTAGTTATGTATCTTGCTAGGGCTGAAAATTTTCCAAGTGAAATTGGAGTATTAGATTTTCATACTGGTAAAAAAATTGTTGCTTATCAAAATATTGGGCAGTATCAATCTGCAGATGTTGTTTCAATTAAGGGTAAAGATTACATATTAGCGATTAAGCTTTTTCAAGGGTTAGGAATAAAATATAAAGCTCTCAAAAAGGATGGCACTTTTGAAGATAAACTAACTATTGGAACCATGGGTATAGAATTATATAAATTAGATGTTGATGATGATGGAAGAGTTTATATTACCCCACATAGAGTTGGTTTTGATAAAAAGACAGCTAAGCCATTGGAAGCAGATCAAAAAGGGACTTGTGTTGCATCACTTATTCCAAATCCTCCAAGCAATCATGATTTTATGCCAGATCTTGATATAGATGGAAAAAGAATTCATTTAAGATATTTGGATCCTGATGAAAATCTTCCAATGAATGAAAGAGAAAGGAAATATGAATTACATTTAGGAAGAATTCTTGAATTTGGTTTAGGTGGTGGATTTGATATCTTTGAGAAAGATAATAGACCTCCAGAGGGTGAAGAGAAAAAAGGAATGACTCCTTTACCTAATGGAATTGGAAATTAAGTGTTATTATTAGTAAATTTTTTATATTTCTATTGTATTTTCAACTAAATGAAAGAGAAAAAGGCTAGAGTTGAGGATGCATTTGGTTATACTCGTGCTGAGGTAAAAGTTCCTATTGATGGAGAAGAGGTTACTGGAACTGTTTTTACAGGGCATTCCTTAACAAGTGCTATGGATGTAGCAAGACATCATGGATATACTCCTGTTTTGTTTTCCCCAACAATTGATGCAAGAACTCAAGGCCATATTAGGCAGGACCAAATTTGGAGTTCTAGCTTAGTTGCAAAAGGAGTTTATGGTGATGAAGAAGATCTTACGATTTATCATCATGGAGATCCTGAAAATGATCCTAGAATTTTAAGACTTATGTCTTCTAGTCCACTTACAAGCAGAGGATGGTTTCAAATAGGACAGGGTTTTTTTGAAGATTTGGCTAATAAAGATGGAGTAGCAAATGCTAGAGGAGAACTAGATACTTATGTATTGCCAAGAGCAAAAACAGCACAATTTACTCATGCAGAATATCCCAAAGGTAATGCATTGGATCATCCAGAAACTCTTGCTGCTTTTCAAACTAGAAGAAGAGTTCATGAATTTTTAAGTTTAGTTGAAAGTTCAACAATAAGAATTGGAACAGGCAACTCATTCCCAAGTCCTCCAATGGCACGATTTTTATGGTATGGCAAAGAAGGGATATATTCAGATGTAGATTTAGATAGAGATAATTATTGCATTGCAGTTCCTAGTGAGGTTCCTGTTGAAGAAGAAAAAGAAGAGATGACATTAGGTGAAAAAATTATGGGAGGAGTATTTGATGTTCCTGGATCTATGGATCCTTTTTTTGATTTTGAACCTAAAACTAATAGAAAACCATTAACTGATGCAGAGATTGATGCAATGGATTCAGAAAGTGTTCCTGAGAATATTAAGGAATTAATGAAAAGACATAGAGATGCACTTGAAGATAATGATGAAGAATAACTTCTAAACCAAAGCTTTATATTCTCCAATATAACTGTTTGTGTATGGGTGGGTATTTACTTAAATCAAATCTTAGTAAGCATTTTCCTTTTAATGAGGATGTATTAGAAAGAATTCCAGGTGAAGTAGTTGATAGAATTCTTACATTTAATGTTTCTAATGTATTAGAGGATAATGTACCAGTATTAAGAGATTTTTTTAATTGTAACCCTAGTTTGGTTAAAGATGAAAAAGATGGAATTAAAGTTTTAGGTGAATTTTTAGTAGATAAATTTGTTGAATGGGCATCTACAATAGGAGTATTAGATGCAATTTCAATTAAAGAAGGAAAACCTGATGAAAGAGTCCAAACTGAAAATTATAGGTTTTGTTTTAAATATGATGGTAGAAGAATCATTGTTCGAGATATTAATAGAGAGCATACTTCAGAATATTCAAGAGTATTTACATTAAAAAAAGATAATATTGTAGAAGTAGCAAGTGTTCGCCTTGAATTAGGAGAGGATCCTAGAATATTAAAAACTCGAGATTTAATGAGGGCATCTAGACATTTAGTTCCTCAATCTACTCAAATGTCTTTTCTCTATGTTATGAATTATGATTCTTTCAGAAAAGCTGTAAAAAATCCTACATTTCCAGATCCTAGCCAAAGTCATTTTGATCCTATTCATTATTTAAGGCACTCAGAGAAACATAGGTTATTAGTTGTATCCAGGCACTATGAAGGTTTTCAAAAATTTTTACAAAATCTTTATACACCTGAACTTATGAAGTAATTTTTAAAAGAAACATTAATAAACAAGTTTTCTCTCTATAGTTTTAATGAACATAAAAAAAGGGATTTTGGGCATTAGTGTTATTTTTTTACTGATTATTTGTAGTAGTTTTTCTCTAGCAGCATTACAAGAGGTTTTCTCTGGAGATATTGGTTATCAAGATACCATTGATGCAGGAGGGATTAATTTTACAGCTGCATCTTATGGAATTCCACCAACTAAAGGAGTTATTCGATATTTAGATAATACAGTTATTGTAGAAGAAGGAGATTGCAGCAGAACAGATACCCTAACTATTTGTGTCAATGGTTTTTCTGATGGAGATTATGATTATGAAAAACAAAAACAAACCTTTAAAGTGGATGTTACCATTTCTCAGAATGTTGCAGCAGTTGATATTATCAGAGAAATATCTGAGAGAAGTTTAGATTTAGGAGAAGTAGCTACAATCACTACAAAGCTTCAAAATAATCAAGATAAAGATGTAACAGATATTAGTTTTAGGGATGAGTTCCCTAGTCAAATAACACTTTCAAATGTAAAATCACCTTGTGTTCAAAAAGGGAATGCAGCTACATTAGAAAAAGATATTATAGATTCTGGAGATGAAGTTACTTGTAAATATGATGTAAAGATAGAAGCGCCTGTTGATGAGAAAATTAAAGCTAAGGTAACATATGATAATGGAATTTCTATGGTTGAAAAAGAAAGTGAATCTATCACCTTTAGAGTTGAAAATGAATTCTTTAATGTGCATATTACCCAAAGCAAAGTTCCAAATTTAAATGAAGATATTAAAGCTTACATTAATATCTCTAATGTTAAAGATTCCTCATTAACCATAGAAAATTTAAAAATTACCATTCCTGAACAGTTTAAATTATTAAGGCTAGATGCAGCATTAAAGGAGGATTTAACTTGGACAGGAACTATTGGGAAAAATAAAACAAGGACTTTTGTATTGGATCTTCAAGCTCAAAAAACTGGGAAAGATGCTTTAAGTGTTCTTATTAATCTAAATTATAATGGTGTAAACTTAGACTTAGACAATAAACAAGATTTAGAAGTAAAAAAACCAGAGATAGATGTTTTTTCTCCATTTACAGAATTTCAATTTAATTCTGGAGAAGATTTGAGAATTTATTTTAATCTCACAAATCCTACAAAAATTGGTTTCAAAAATGTTGCATACAGTATAAGCTCAAATCTTCCAGATATTCCAGAAAAATCTGAATCTGAATTGGAATTACCAACAAAGACAAGTATGAGGATTTATGATGAGACTATTACTCTTCCTGATGTTACAGAAACCTATGATTTAGAGATTAAAGTTGCATATAATTATGAAACCTATGGTGGAGAGAAATTAACTGGAGAGTATACTGAGTATCTTTTTATTTTGCCTAGTGATGCTGAAAAACCTAAAACTGTAAAAAAGGAAGTTGAAAAAGATGATAAAAAAGAAGAAGTATCTGAGGGTTCTGGAGAAACTGAAACTCAAAGTGAATCATCAAGTGAAGATAATGAAATTGAGAAGATTGGAAGTTTTGATAAAGGGGGAGCTAGTGCATCTTTAATAGATAAAGCAATTCCTTACATTATGATTATTATTTTAGTATTATTAGTTTTATTTTTAACCTTGATGTTTGTTTTTATGAGAAAAGGGAAAAAAGTTAAAAGGTCTGAAAGTAAATCTGATTCTAAAGACTCTCCTAAAAAAGAAATAGGAGATAGTGATATGCATTTAGATATTGGGGATAAAAAAGAGTAAAGGATAATGCCCCTGCCGGGATTTAGAACCGACTTTTTTGGCACGCCAAAAAACATCGACAAAAATCGGAGAATAATCGAGGAGTTTCGCTAAAGCTCAACTCCCCATAATGCCCCTGCCGGGATTTGAACCCGGGTCACAGCCTTGAGAGGGCTGCATGATTGGCCGGACTACACTACAGGGGCGTAAATAATTGGTTTAATGTATTCTATTTAAAGCTTTTTGAAAGTTTTTAGATATTAATGAAATGAAGTGACTGCATTCCCGCCAGCCAAAAAAAGTTTAAAGCTTCGCCTAAATTGCCCCCTCCCCCACCCATTAATATGGGAGCCAATAAGGAACCTATTATGCTCTGAATCCTCATCACCAAGGATGAGTTCGCAAGTGTAGAGGAAAATTCCATACGTAGTGTGGAATTTTCCTTTACTTGCAAGGGCAA
>CEPX01044618.1_pt1 | contig 11860 bp, 6 predicted proteins | sample 361361 | NCBI WGS metagenome assembly CEPX01 (sample SAMEA2619974, study PRJEB7988) | marine metagenome | biome: marine biome (ENVO:00000447); feature: mesopelagic zone (ENVO:00000213) & marine oxygen minimum zone (ENVO:01000065); material: "saline water (ENVO:00002010), including plankton...
AAAAGATAAAGTTATTATTATTGATAGGCCTAAAAATAATATTTTAATTGGGTTGTTTAATGGTAAAAACTGTAATATTATTGCAAGTAGTAATAATAAGATAATTATTACCTTTATTATTATTAAATTTTTAACTCTGAGTCTTTCTCTAATACCTTCTGCAAATTTTTTGAAATTGATTAGTGCTATTGAAGAACTCCAAATCAAACCATAAATTGCCCCAACAATCGCAGTATTAATTACAAATGTAACTAACAAAGGGATTTGGAATTTTATACTCATTATGTTTAGTCCAATTAGTGCACCAATCCCCATTAGTGCCTTGCTATCTCCACCCCCCCATTGGCCAGTGTAGAATAATACATATGCTAAAATGAAAAAGATGGCAAAACCAGTGATGCTGTTAATGATAAAATATTTATTTTGAGTAATGATTGAAAAAATTAAGTTTAAGGAAAGTCCAGTTATTACTGCCCCATAATTTAACCAATCTGGAACCTCTCTTGTTTTGAAATCAGATATTGAGGCTACAAATAAGTAGATTGAGGTGATTATGAAAACGATAGCTTGGTAAATTGAAGTTTCAGTGATAATATTTATCATCTTAGAAGTCTACTCAAGGGGTTATAAATAAGTTATGGTTGATTAATATGATTCTCCTTTAAGTTTTTTTACTTTATCCATATCTAAAAAATATGTATAAATTTCAGTCCCAGTGATACCTCTCTGGTGGTCTAGGAGGGTGAAATATTTGAGACCTTTACCCCCCATATAGAACATTCTAGTGAACATTCCTCCAGTAAGTTCTGGAGATGAAATTATTAATTCATAGTTTGATTCTTCTTTTTTGATTAATGTAATTCCTAGATCAATAGTTGAATCTGCAAATTCTTTTATTTGAAATTCTTCATTTTCATCAAGGTAAGCAAATAACTTGGGATAAACAACTTCTTGTTGGTTGTGTGCATAAATTTCATAATTTGTTAAGTTAACAGTAAATCCATTACTACATTCTAGACTTGAGTTGTCTTCTGCTAAACTGCAGCTGGCAGTACCTCCAAATCCTGGCCAAGGAGCTACCCAGGAATTTGCTTCTTCGTTTGATCCTATTGACTGAACTTCTAGATAAATATCATTTGCATGTTCTTTTGTATAGTTGAAGTTTTCAACCATGTAGTTAACAGCTTCTTGATTTCCCATTTTTCTTACATTGAACCAGATGTCTGCTTTTTGGAAATTCCACGCACCAAAATGTCCCCAAACACCACTTTTCCCAACCATGTCATTGGATGCTATGACATAACTTTGTGGAGGTGTGCAATGAGTAAATGAAGTTGTATTTTCTAATTGAATGTCTGTTAGCCCATATTCTTCTAGCCTCTTTTTTGCTTCCTCATTATTTAGTGGGGCAATTTCCTTAAGGGTGCTTACTGCATTGATTGTACCTCCTTGGACTTCTCTAAGGGATTTGAAAGCATTATTTGCACCACAATTCAACAGTCTTAAAATCCCTAGAGCTTCCTCTTCATTATGGGTACTGAAAAATTTTCCAACCCAATGTGCTGGTTGGGACGTTTGGGTAGTTCCATCGAAAGTTACTGGACGGTCTGCAATTACCTTGAAATGATGGCCGAAATCCCACCAAGAAGTTATTATTGCATCTTCTGTAGAGTTGGTTTTAATGGATGTTAATGAGTTATACCATGCATCATTTACCAAGGGAATGTCATGCTTTGCAGCATTCATTGATCCATTAATCGGGTTTACATAGAACATTAAAAGTAATAAGATAAATATTGTACTTGTAATTGTGCGGTGGATATGTAATTCTTTAGCTGCCCATTTACTAATATATTTGTAAGAAATACCTAATGTTGTACCAAATGCAATACTAAATGCTGGGGCTACTAATAAAGTAAACCTTATTCCTAGCAAGCTTGCATAACTTGTCGAAGCTAACCAGAAGAGTAATAGTACTGAGTATTTTATATCAATTCTATTCTTTTTGTCTCTTTTTAAAGTTGCTAAGATGATTCCTAATAGTCCTAGGTACCATAATAATTTACCACCCATAGAACTTACTACTTGGTCGTATGAGCCGGGATTTAATTCAGCCACCGTAGTTAGTACATTAGGCCAAAGGCTTGGAGTGACTGGAGCCTTGACACTTGAAGAAAACCCTAAGGGGTTGAATGCGATTAAAAATTCTGCAAAATTATGAAATATTATTACAAATATTGCACTAGAAATAAAGAATACTAGTGAGGCTATAACTATATTGCTTAATTCAGTAGACCAAAGGCTTTTGATTCCAGTTTTTATTTTATTTCTATAAATGAATAGGAAATAAATGAATGTGACTCCTGCAACCCCTAATAAGAAATCAAATATGTACCACCAACCACTCCACGAGAAACTGAAAAATCCAACTACTATGCCTCCAAGCAAAGAGTAGGCTATAGATTTAATTTTATTTTCAGATTCAAGTGCTTCTAAGAATAGCAATGTAATTAGTAATGGAAAGAACACTACCCAAGCATCAGAATCTGCATGGCCAAATAGAGTTCTACCCACAAAAGATTGACTTACTGCTAACATCAATGCAGCAAAGAATCCTCCTACATTGCCTGCTATTTTCTTCCCTATTATAAAAGCAAATAATACTGAAAGGGCAGATATTAAAACCGGGTAGAAAGACATGGATCTTGTTAATGGAATTTGAGGTGATATTATCCTAGTAATTTTGTGGAAATATGCAAGAAAATATGCATGGTACATGTCTTGAGTTACGAATCTACCTTCAGGGGCTAATTGGTAATTGTCAAATGGCCGTCCAGCTTTGATTACATCTCCAGTAGTTCCACTATTAATTATATTATTTGCATATCTTAGCCAGTAGTATGGGTCTATGTCAGGCATGTAAGTCTTTCCTTCTTCGTCCCTATAATGTTCTTTGAAAAAATCCGACGTTCCTTTTAATTGGTTGTTTATCTCTCCTTGATTATTTTTTAAGAAATTTTGAAATTCTCTCTCTACAATTTCATCTTTGTTTGGGTCAGGTAAATTTGGGTATTGTTGATTTACTTGAGATTTCATATTAGATCTAATATTCTCGAATACTGCATTTTGTGCCCAATCTTCAGTCAAGGGCAGGTTTTCGGGAATCATTCTAATATTGATAGAAATTAGAATGGGGATTAGTAATAAAAAAAGAAATCCATATTTAGAAAAGAATTTGAAAATTTTTGACCAATCTACATTGATGTCTTCGCTTTCATTATTGTCATAAGTTTTAGGTATACTTTCAGATCTTTTGAATATATTTTTTATTTTAGAAAAGTCAATATTAATTTCTTCGTCTGGTGATTCTTGGCTTTGATCTAATCCTTTTTGTTTTTCTTGATCTGATTTTTTAAAAATATTTTTTATTTTGGAGAAGTCTAAAGAAATATCTTCGTCTTTTTCTTCTTTGTCGTCTGTATGTGAGGGTTCACTAAGTTTTTCTTCCTCTTTAGATGATTCACTCTTTGTCTTTTTAAAAATATTTTTTATCTTACTGAAATCTATTGAGATGTCATCATCTTCTTTTTCGTCTGTGTTTTGAGTAATTATTGGAGACTTTTCGTCCATTTACTTTGGTGGCGAGAATCTTTTTAAAAAACTTTTCAAAATTTTTAAGATATACTTTTCGAAAGGTTTAAATATATGTTTACAAATAAAATCCTAGAATATACTATTTATAGGATGTTTAATAATAAAATAAGAGGGGCGCAAATAATGAAAAAAGAGGGTAAGGTTGACATATTAACAATATTAGTTGGTTCTGTTTTTATTTTTTTAATATATGCTTTCATGGTTTTTGGAGGGAGCGGTACAAAAGACGATCAAAATGTTAATGCAACATACCCTTTTAATACTACCACTGCAAGTGCAACTACTAGTGTTAATCCTGAAGGGTTAAATTCTTCTTTATTCAATAGTGCAAGTCCTCAATTTGCTTGTGATGTCACAGCAAATACTACAGGAAACATAACTAATGTGACTTTATATTTAGATACAACTTTGGAATCGGTAGATTCTGGAACTCCTAATCAAACTCAAAATTCTACAGCAACTACTGGGGGGTTGGCAACACATTTTTTCAATTTAACTGCAATGGGTGATGGAGTATATTATTGGTTTTGTCATGTAAGTAATAATGGTACAGCTGGAGGGGATGATGGAACTGTTATGAATACTACTGGGAATAGAACTTTGATCATAGATAATACTGCACCTTTTCTATTGAATGTATCCAATACAACAGCTAATGGCTCAGTTTTAGCAACTGGAGGAGTATTTTATCTTTCTGCTAATTTTTCAGATTCTATGACTAACATTAGTGCAGTAATATTGTATGCAAATACAACTGGTGCTGCTAATAATGAAGTAAATATAACTGCATTAGCATACGGTAATCAAACACTAGCAAACTTATCATTTGTTATTCCTGCATCTGAGGTTGGCACTGTTATTAATTTTACATTACAAGCAAATGATTCTGTTAACAATATTAACTCAAATGCTTCATTTACAATTTCTGTAGATGGTGATGGAACTGTTCCAGGACCATTTGTAATCGAATCTCCTGTTGATGGTTTTAATACAACGAGTGAAGCATCACCTTCTTTCAAATTCTCTGTTTTGGATAATAATGATACCTCTCTAAATTGTGCAATAAATGTTTCTATGGGGGGGAGCAATTATACTCAAAAGACTGGATTGAGCGTTACAAATGGTACTAACTATACTACTACAATAACTGATACTTTTTCAAATGGAACTTTCCATTGGAATATAACTTGTGCAGATGGGCCTGGTAATTTTAATACTTCTGTTGCATTTAACTTTACTGTGGATCAAGTAGGTCCTAATGTCAATTATCTTAATTTCACAAATGTATCTTCTTTTAATACTACGATAGTGGATGGGGACAATGCAAGAGCAAAAGAATACGGTAATTCAGATAATACTGGATTACAACAAGGCCAAACAATCTATGGTACTGCTAATTTCACAGAGAACTTAACATTAGTTGTGGGTGGAAGATTACAAGCATTAAATATAAGTGATAATACTTGGGTTACATTGAACCAATCTATTAATGATACTACTGGGTATAAACCTTATGAATATGATAACTGGGTTAATTTGTCCTATGGAATCCCAACTGGACATAATATGTTTGAAGGAAGAAATGTAACTTTTAGAATTATTGCAAATGATTCAGTTAATAATGTTAATATTTCAAATATACCTAATATCACTATTCAAATTAACGATACAACTGTTCCAGAAATATCCTTTTCTGGCGATTTAGTTGTTAATGGAACTAATACTTCTGATGTAAGGCCACAAATTGTTTGGAATGTTACAGAGTTTAGTACCTTAGCAGAACTAAATGTCAGTATTGATGGAGATACTACTGATGCAAGCGGTTGTGGTAAATTTATTAGATATGTGGGGGCTACAGGTACACCAAATGATCCAAGTGCACATAGAAATGAGACTTTAGATATTGGTGTAAGTGGGTCTTGTGGATTAGCCAATGGATCTCACGGTGTAGAGGTTTCTGTTCAAGATGATTGGGGTAATATTGGATTATATTCCTTTAACTTTACAGTTGAGGCAGGTGTAGTGCCTAATATATCATTGACTGGTTTAGAAAACGGTTTGTCAGCTGTTAATAACTCTAATGTGACTCCTTACACTGGGATAAATATTACTGCTGTAAATGGAGAGGCAGGGGCTTTAAGGAATTATTCTTGGACTTCATCATGTAATCCTTCTGTAACTATTGTATCTGCAAATGGCGGAGATTTTCAAGCAAACAATGTAACATTCATATATCCATTTAATTATACTGGATGTAAAGCTAGAGAAGCTAATCAATCTGTATTTGTAACTGTTTCAGATGTAGCAGGGAATACAGATACTCAAAAGTTTACCTTTGCAGTAGATGATCTCGGGCCAAGAATTACTGTACATAATCCAGTTAATAATGAAAAAAGTTCAGATAATCTAGATATAAATGTGTCAGCATTTGATGGGATGAATAAAGTAGATACTATATCATACTTTTTAGATGGCGAGAGTACTATCTTTAATCATACAATTAATGGTAGTACTTTGACAGATATCCAAGGTCAAAATGTTACTTTTGTTAATGCATCATTTAATTTCACTCCTGGAACTCATACCTTGAAAATTAGGGTTAATGATACTAGAGGGGTTGTGACTAATAGTAGTTTAATAACAATTACACAAACAGGACCTATTGAGTTAGCATCATTAAATGCTACTCTTGAAGATTATATCTCTTCAGTCCATAATTATAGTTTAGATGTTGAGTTTAAGATTCGAAATACTGTTGGTGATTATATCTCAGCAGGAAATATCTCTGATGCAGACCAAATCTATGAGGTGGTATTATCTTTAAATAATTCAGATAATGACGGAAGTGGTATAAATGTTTCACTTAAGGATATAAATGGATCTGCGGTTAATTGGGATAAGTTCAATTTTTCTGTTGTTGTTAACGATACTCTTTATGAATCTCAAGTAGAAAATAACTATACAGCAGACTTGTTACAATTTGTGTTATTTAATAATGATAGTCTAGAAGAATTTGCAGATAGCAACGATTATTTCGGAGTTGTTGTATTGCCACTAAATATATCTGATGAGACTTCAACAGTTCAAGAGATATGGTGGTTTGAGAATGAAAGTGATCATACTACTGGAAGTAGAACAAATATCTCACAGTGTACTGCAGACTTTACTAGGACTACAGGAACTCCTTGTTGGAATTATTCTTCTGGAGGAAATACTACTGTGTTTGTACCACACTTCTCAGCGGTTGGCGGCGTGAATGATACAATAAATCCTTGGGTAAATGTAACTACTCCTCGGAATGAGTCTCCTGTAAGTATGTTTAGGCCAAACATAACTGTGTCTTCCGATGCTGTAAGTTGTACATATATTACTAATGGGTCATTAACCCCTGGAATAAATCAAAGTATGACTTTATCTGAAAATATTTGTTTAGGTCAAACTGAGAGGTTTATTAATACTGAAACAACAAATGGTTATTATGATATGAACTTTACTGTGACTGATAGTCGAGGTAATGTTAATAATTATGTGTTCTGGTTTAATGTGTCAGATATAGTGGCACCTAATGTGCCAGGAGTTGCTAGTGTGGCTGTTGCTACATCTTCAGCTACAGTTAATCTTGTTGCAATGAATGAGAGTGTTAATGCCACAATCTTATATGGAACTACTATTACAGATCAAAGCTCGATTAAAAATGATAATACATTTAATAGTACTAAGGCAATTTTAATCTCAGGTTTAACTGCTTCGACAACCTATCAATATAATGTGTCTGTATGTGATTATAATGGTAATTGTGTCCAGAATGGAACCTATAATTTCACAACAGGTGAGGCAGAAGCAACTACTACTACTACGGCTGCATCTAGTAGTTCCAATGGGGATAGTGGTTCTGCTGGAGCTGTAACTTCAAATATAGTATCTTCAGCAAAGAAATCTTGGAATGTAGTGTCTCCAGATATACCTGCAACCATGACTATTAGTAAGTCTGACATAGGTATAACTGAAATACATGTTTCTGTTACTGAAGCTGCAAGTGGTGTTGAGTTAAAGGTAGAGGGTTTGAAGAACAATCCACGATCATCTGAACCAGCTAATAAGATATTCCAATATATTGAGATTAGGAAGACTAATTTAGATAATGATATCATTGATGAAGGGACTATTAAATTTAAAGTCCCAAAGACTTGGTTGAGTAGTAATAATGTTGCCGAAGACAAGGTGTTGTTGTTTAGATATACTGGGAAGTGGGAAGAATTGGTAACTAAGAAGGTTAGTAGCACATCTACTAATGCTTATTATGAGGCTACTACCCCTGGATTCAGTACATTTGCAATAGGAGCACAATCTATAGCTGCAGTAACTACAACTACTACAACAGTTGCATCTGAGTCAACTACAACTACAACTACGGTTCCTGCTATGGTGGAACCACCTAAGAAAAAAGGTAAATTGGGAATCTTCATAATCTTGGGTATATTGGCTGCAATAATAGTTGCATTTGTTGCTTTGAAGAAAAGGCAAAATGCTTAATTATTTCTTTTTATTTTCATATTAATTTTGTAGACGGGAGTTATGTGAAGAGATTAGTAACCTTTAAATACTAGTACTTTAATAATAAAATAATAAAATTAAAAAAAGGTGATGATTATGAAACTAAGATTTTTTAGAAAAAAGTCGCAAGCAGCAATGGAGTTCTTAATGACTTATGGTTGGGCTATTTTAGTAGTTCTAGCAGCTATTGCAGCATTGGCGTATTTTGGAGTACTAAGTCCAGATAGATTTTTACCTGAGAAATGTGTATTAACACCTGGAATCACTTGTATAAGTAGTAGGGTTGAAACAGATAAGGTTGCATTTATTATTGCAAATGGAAAGGGCCAGTCTATTTCAATATCAAATATTGCTGTTACAAAAGACGGTGGCACAACTTGCAATACAGCGTTTGAGACACCAGTACCAATTAAGAATGGGGAGGATTTTGTTTTTGACACTGGTACTCCTGATTATTCAGTAACTGGTTGTGACAATGGAGAAGAACAAGATAAGTTTATTGGAGATGTAGCAATAACTTATGAGCTTGTGAGCCCTGGATCTGATAGCTCATTATCTAAAACAGCTTATGGGTCTTTGACCGGAAAGGTTGAAGCAGGAGTAGCGGCACCATAATTTTATTTTTTTTATTTTAAATTATTAAAACTAAGAGGTGATAATTAATGAGAAAACAAAGGAAATCCCAAGCAGCATTAGAGTTTCTGATGACTTATGGTTGGGCTATTTTAGTAGTTCTTGTTGCTATTGGTGCATTGGCATATTTTGGAGTTTTAAGTCCAGATAAGTTCTTGCCATCTAAATGTACTTTGCCAGCAGGAGTAGCTTGTGTAGATCATAAAATTACTGGACATGCAACAGCTGGGACAGTAACTATAGTTCTTAGAAATGCATTAGGTTCATCTATCTCTTCAGTTGATGTTTCTGTAAAAGATTCAAATGATGATGAAACAACGATATGTGCAGAAGGAACTGTTGCCGCGACAATACAAAATGGAGATCAGGGAACTGTTGTATCTGGTAGCTGTGGTGCGCTTGTAGGAGGTGCTAGGTTCTCTGGAGACCTTGTTGTTGCATACACAAATGATGATAGTGGATTGTCAAAGTCTATCAGAGGTTCTATCACAGGAACTGTAGAATAAACAACCTTTTTTCTTTTCTTTTTTTAATTTTGATTAATTCTTGTGATATTTTTATAAAAAATAGAGAGTATATAATAATTACATAGTTTTATAAACTAATAAATGTTCTTTTTATCGAGGGGTTAAAGTGTTGAAGATCGCTGTTTTAGCATCAACCAAGGCTACAAGTATGCAGGCAATACTGGATGCTATATCCTCTAAAGAACTTAAAGTTGAGATTTCTGTTTTGATTAGTAATAAGAAGGAAGCTTATGCGCTGGAAAGGGCTTCTAAGGCTGGTGTAAGGGCTGTTTTTATTGATTCTAATGGTAAGGATAGGGAGGGATATGATAAGGAGTTGGCAGGAGAAATAGACAAATATGAGGTAGATTTAATATTGTTAATTGGTTATATGAGACTTTTGAGTGGTTGGTTTGTTGATAAATATAATGATAAGATAATTAATATTCATCCAAGTTTACTTCCAGAGTTTGCAGGAGGTATAGATAAAGAAGTCCATGAAAAGGTTTTAAAGGCAGGGGTTAAAGAAACGGGGTGTACCCTTCATTTTGTTGATGAAGGAAATGATACAGGGCCTATAATCATGCAAAAGAATGTTAGTGTGGTAGGTGGTGGGGAGACAGTTGATAGTTTGAGGGAAAGGGTACAGGAAGCTGAGCAAGAAGTTCTTGTCAAGGCTTTAAGGCTTTTTGAGCAAGGAAAAATAAAAATTGAAGGGAAATGGGTTAAGATTTTAGAATAAAATGAGTAAAAAAATAGCTTTGGTTTCTGTATTTAATAAGGAAGGGGTAGTTGATTTAGTTAATGGACTAGTAAAACATGATTTTGAGATATTATCAACTGGAGGAACTGCTAAGTTGTTGAGAAAAGGGGGTATTGATGTTATTGATGTTTCTGATTATACTGGCCAGGAAGAGATTTTAGGGGGTAGGGTTAAAACATTACATCCTAAAGTTTTTGGTGGAATTTTAGCTACAGATGATAAAAAACACCAGGAAGAAATTGAAGAACTAGGAATTAAGAAATTGGACTTAGTTGTTGTAAATCTTTATCCTTTTGAGGAGACTATTGGGAAAGGGTCTAAGTTGAAAGAGATCTTAGAAAATATTGATATAGGTGGACATAGTTTAATGAGGGCTGCTGCTAAGAATTTTAATGAGATTTCAGTTTTATCTGACCCTGAAGATTATGCCAGTTACTTAGAAGTTTTGGAAGAAGATAAAGTTGATGATGATTTTAGGGCTGATCTTGCTGCAAAGGCATTTATGGTTGCTGCAAGGTATGATACTATCATAAGTAGATTTTTTGCTGGTGAGTTCTTGAGTGAAACATTTCCAGAGATATATAATTCTTCTTTTAAGAAAATACAAGATTTGAGATATGGGGAGAATCCTCATCAACAAGGTGCATTTTATAGGTCTTATTTTGTTGGCGAGGCTTGTGTTGGAAACTCTAAACAGATTCAAGGGAAGCAGTTGTCTTATAATAATATTTTGGATGCGAATGATGCGTTTGAGTTGGTAAAGGAGTTTAAAGAACCAGTAGCTGCAGTTATTAAACATACAAACCCTAGTGGTGTAGCTACTGCAGACGATATAAGTGAGGCATATAAAAGGGCTCATGAAAATGATCCGTTGTCTGCTTTTGGGTGTATAGTTGCATTGAATCGGGATTGTGATAAAAAAACTGCAGAATATATGAAAGGACATTTTGTAGAAGTTATTATCTGTCCAAAATTTGATAAGGAAGCTTTGGAAGTTTTAGGAAAAAAGAAAAAGGCTAGATTGTTAGAGACTGGCCCTATTAAACAAAAGAAAAAAACTTTAGAGGCAAGGTCTGTTGTGGGTGGTATTCTTTATCAAACTAGGGAGTTTTTTGAATTAGAAGAAAAAGATTTAGAAGTTGCAACTAAAAGGAAGCCAACTAAAGATGAGATTAGGGATATGGTATTTGCTTGGAAAGTTACAAAGCACACAAAATCAAATTCAATAGTTTTTGCAAAGGATAATGTGACTACTGGGATTGGTGCTGGACAAATGTCGAGAGTTGATGCTGTCAAGCTTGCTGTTATGAAATCAGAAGGGAAGTGCGAAGGTAGTGTTATGAGTTCTGATGCTTTTTTCCCATTTAGGGATGGGGTAGATGAGGCTGCAAAAGCAGGAGTAACTGCAATAATTCAGCCAGGCGGTTCTATTAGGGACGAAGAAGCAATTAATGCTGCTAACGAAAATGATATTGCTATGGTTTTTACTGGAAAAAGATTATTTAAACATTAATTTAGGCTAAATAGGAAAAAGGCATTGTTTGTATATTCTAATTTGAATTTACTGGATTCTGATAATGATTGTAGTTTTTGAGTTGTTAGATTATTTCCATGATTTCTTGCTGCCTGGCTGTCAATTATTAAGTAGTCATAATCTTTTGGTTTTAGGAAGTCGTAGTGGTGTTCTATAGTATTGTTGAAACCATTTTTTTGGTATTCTAAATCATCCGGACACCAATTACAGAAAAGT